>Ga0187833_10000676_pt1 | contig 39557 bp, 37 predicted proteins | sample ETNtaG_37_FD_167968 | JGI IMG/M metagenome (GOLD analysis project Ga0187833, IMG submission 167968) | Marine microbial and viral communities from oxygen minimum zone, Eastern Pacific Ocean - ETNP2014_SV_400_PacBio MetaG (Illumina Assembly) | ecosystem: Environmental > Aquatic > Marine > Hypoxic...
TATTCCTCAGCTTCAATCATAACGTTTAATGACCAACGAACAATGTCTTCCCAAACAGCATCACCTTGTCGAACAACAGGACCTAGAGGCTCTTTTGAAATCGTTTCTGGTAATACTATATGATCATCCGGATTTGACAGCTTAGTTCTTTGTGCTGCTAAACCAGATTTATCTGTTGTATAGGTATCGCATCTTCCTGAATCATAAGCTGCTACCACTTCATCTGCTTTTTCAAAAACAACTGGTTCGTATGTAATTCCGTTTGCAGTGAAAAAGTCTCTCATATTTAGCTCAGTAGTAGTTCCTATATTAACACACGCAGAAAGTCCGCTTTTGAAATCACTTGTAGATGTAATACCAGATGATTTTCTGACCATAAAGCCTTGACCATCGTAGAAATTTACCCCTACGAAAGTAAGACCTATGTCGGCATCTCTTGAAAGAGTCCAAGTAGTATTTCTTGATAAAATATCAATTTCTCCAGATGTTAAGGCAGTAAATCTTTCTTTAGCACTAAGTGGTGTGAATTTAACTTTACTTGCATCACCCAAAACTGCTGCTGCTACAGCTCTACATACATCAACGTCCACACCAGTCCAATTTCCCGATGCATCTGCATTGGAAAATCCTGGAAGACCTTGAGAAACTCCACATCTTACAAAACCTTTTTTTTGTGTATTTTTTAATGTTTTTGATTTTTTAGCTGCCATAGTTTCAGTGGTAAAAACAAACATCACCGCAAACATTGCAACTAAAGAAATCAATTGTTTCAAATATTTAAACATTTTCTTCCCTTTTTATTAAGTTATTTGTTAACAAATAATCTAAACTCAATTTAGATTATTATTATTATGTATTATTGAAAAATTTGATCAACAATAATTTATCAACCATAATAATAACAACCTATAGTTTAAATAATAATAAAGATTCTATATTTGGGTTTTATTTTTTATTTATATCTACATATTGATTTTATGATGGCGCGCCCTAGAGGATTCGAACCTCTGACCCACGGTTTAGAAAACCGTTGCTCTATCCAACTGAGCTAAGGGCGCAAATAATAATATACTTATAATAGAAAATTATTTTTTAAAAAGAAATTTTTTACTAATAATTAGTACTGTTAACAGTTCAACTCTGCCGATAACCATAAAAATAATTAATATTAATTTAGATACAATATTTAGATTAAAAAAATTAAAATCATTTAATTCAAACATAGATGAATTAACAGTATTCATAAGTGTCAATATTCCTAATTTAAAAGCTTGATCTATATTGATATTTGAAATTGCTAATAGAGAAGAAATAGTAAATAAAGAAAGAATAAATATCAAAACTGATAAAAAATACTTATTAATTTCAGTGTGTTCAACGTGAAAATCCGAAAAACCAAATTTGTTTATATAAACATAATTAGGTTTCGAATGTGAAAGAAGTTCATTTATTGAAAATTTTATCAAAGAATATAGTTTTATAAATCTAATTCCAGAGCTTGTTGAAAAAAAAGATCCACCAATAATAACTAATATTAAAAAGATAAAAGTTAAATTATTAGGAGTATCATTTAAAGAAATTCCTATATTTGAAATACTACTAGTCAATGAAAAAAAAATAGATGAAAAATTATAATTAAAATTAAAAAAAATAAAAAAAATAGCTAATAAAAAAATAAAATATAATAGTAGATGAAAATCTTCAATAAAAAAATTTAAATTTTTTTTTTTAAAAAAAATAATATTGTAAGAAAAAAATAAACTAAAAAAAGAAGTTAGCATTAATATTGAAAAAACAACTTGTTTAAAATCAGAATTTATAATTGTTTCGATTTTGTTAACAGGCAAAAAACCCCCCGAAGAAATAATAGTCATTGATAAATTAAATGCATCAAAAGAGCGGATATCAATTAAATTTAAAATTAAGAATAATATAAAAGTTAAAATAATATAAAGAATAATTACTTTAAAAGATTGTTTAAAGATTTCGGAAATATTAAAAGATATAAAATTAGTTAATGACTTTTTAAGACTATCATCAAAGACATCAATCAATAAAACTATTGAAAATAAAAAATATATGCCACCAATCCATTGAGAAGTGGATCTCCATAATATTAAGCTTTCATCTAAATGCTTAATGTTTTCAATAATTGTAAAACCTGTTGAGGTAAAGCCTGAAATAGCTTCAAAATAACAATCAAGTAAAGAAATATTATAAATGCTAAGATAGTAAGGTATTGAAATTACTATAGGTAGTAATATGTAGCCTGAAAGTACGATAAGTATTTTTTCATAAATCGTAATTTTTTTATCTATTTTTTTTTTAAATAAAAAAAGAAGAGCTCCAATAATTAAAGAGATAAATAATGTAAAAATATAAGTATCTATATTTAAATATAAATTAAAATAATAAGAATAAATTATATTGAAAAATGATAAGACAGATATCAGTATAAAAAAAATACCCAAATAATTTAAACTGAATCGACTCATTAATTTTAGGTAGAACTTATTCTAAACATGTTTTCAACCACAGGGAGCTGATCTCTTTTAGCAAGAAAAACAACAATATCTTCTTTTTGAAAAACAAAACTTGATCTTGGAATAATTATTTCATCTTTTCTCAATACTGCACCTATTCTTATTTCGTCTGGTAAATTACTTTTCTTGAGCTCTTTATTTATTAATTCAGAAGTTTCTATAATTTCTGCTTCGATTACTTCATATTCGCCATTTAAAATAGTGTAAGCAGTTTCTATTGTACCTTTATGAACATGCTTAAGTATACTTGAAACAGTAGTCATTCGTGGATCAATCATGTCATCAATTTTTAATGAAGTTTGCAATAAAGAATAATTTGGTTTGTTAATAAGTGCCATAGTTCTTTTATCTTTTGAAAATTTTTCAACTAATACACTCACCATTAAATTATCTTCATCATCATTTGTAAGGGCTATAACTGTTTCAACTTCTTCTAAGTTAACTTCTGTCAATATATCCTCATCTAGACCATCACCGTTAATTACTAAGGTATTATCTAATTCATTTGCCAAAAATTCAGCTCTACCTTTATCCCTTTCAATAATTTTTATTCTAGCTTCATCAAATGATTGCTCTATATTTTTTGCAAGATTAAAACCAATATTGCCACCACCAATAATCAGAATTTTGTTAGAGATTTTTTCACTATGCCCAAATGCAGAAAGTGTTTCTTTCATTTGTGAAGAGTTGATAATTACATATGCTTTATCATCCTTTTTCATAACATCATTTTTTTTTAAAAAGATAAATTTTTCATTTCTAACAACTCCTAAAATATTCGAATTTAATTTAGGAAATTTTTTTGTAAGATCATTAAGCTTGATATCTGCAATTGGACATTTATTATCTATTAGAATTTCCAAAAGTCTAATTTTATTATCTGCAAATGGAACAATGTCTAAAGCACCTGGTGCTTCAAGTTTTCTTTGAATAGATTTTGCAATTTCTAATTCTGGAGAAATTATTACATCAATAGGTAAATTTTCTTTATTGTATATTTTTGAAAACTTAGAATTTAAATAATCTTGTGTTCTAATTCTTGCTATTTTTTTTGGAATTTTAAATAGCGAATATGCTATTTGACAAATCAACATATTTATTTCATCATTTTTTGTTACAGCTATAATCATATCTATTTCATCAGTATGTGCTTTTTCAAGTACGCTGGGCAAAGTTGCTTTGCCTACAATTGCTTTTACATCTAAAGAATCGTTAATTTTTTGAATATCCTCGCTAGACTGGTCAATAACTGTAATATGATGGTTTTGTTCTGTGAGTAATTTTGTAATAGTATAACCTACTCTTCCAGCTCCACAAATAATAATGTTCATTTAGTTTAAGCCTTTAACTCCAAGTAGCTTTATTTTTCGATGTAACGCAGATCTTTCCATTCCAACAAATTTTGCAGTTTTTGATATATTTCCTCCAAATTTCTTTAATTGAGTGGTTAAATATTCTTTTTCAAAATTTTCTCTTGCTTCTCTTAATGGAATTGCAAATGATTCACTGAATAAAAAGCTGTCTTCTTCAATTTTTGTTAAAGACTCCTTAATTATATTTATAATCTGGTTTTCATCTTTTCCTTGAGATAATATTGCAACTCTTTCAATTAAATTTCTAAGTTCTCTAACATTTCCTGGCCACGAATAATTTAAAAGATAGTTGTTATCTTTAATTTTAAAAGACTTAATATTATAATTCGTACATATATTTTTTAAAAAATATTCAACTAAAAATGGAATATCTTCAATTCTTTTATTTAGAGGATCTACATTAATATGAAAAACATTTAATCTGTGAAATAAATCTTCTCTAAAATAACCTTTTCTAATTTCATTTTTTATGTCATTGCTATTTGAACAAATGATTCTAACATCCACTTTAATATCGTGAGTTCCATTAATTCTTTTAAATTTTTGATCAATTATGATTCTCAAAATTTTAGATTGAGTTTTGAGGGGTATTTCTGAAACTTCATCTATTAACAAAATACCGCCTGTGGCTTTTTCTAAAGCTCCATAAGAAATTGATCCATCATTTTTCTCTTCACCAAATAATTCCATTTCATATTTTTCAGATTCTAAAAGAGCTCCATTTATGACTACAAAAGGACCTTTTTTTCTTTGAGAATTTTTATGTATTTTTCTAGCTATTAGTTCTTTTCCTGATCCGGTTGGACCACTAATAAATATCCTGCTTTCTGATGTTGAAAGTTTTTGAATTTGGTCACGTATAGAATTTATATTTTGGCTTTTACCAATAATTTCAAATGAATGAAACAACTTACTTTGAAGATTTTTATTTTCATTTTTTAATTTAAAATTTTCAGCAGCTCTATTAACAAAATTTATTAATCTGTCTTTATCAAAAGGTTTTTGAATAAATTCAAAAGCTCCAGATTTGAGTGAATTAATTGCCATTTCAATATTGGCATGGCCAGAAATAATAATTACAGGTATATCTTTGTCTTTTTTTTTAATATGATTAAGTAATTCGATACCATCATTATCACCTTTATCTAATTTAACATCGATTATTGCTACATCGGGTAATTTTTTGTCGATTTCTGATAAAGCCTGATTATAATTTGCCGCAACTCTTGTTTTATATCCAGCGTCAGATATTAATTCACTTAATATTAAGCGAATATCTGCATTGTCATCAATTATTAATATTTCAGTTGACATTATTTATGGGAAAAATTATTTGAACCTTTGCTCCATTTTTTTGTGAATTAAAATTAATTGAACCATTATGATCATTAATAATTTTATTTACAATAGATAGTCCCAGTCCTGATCCTTTTTGCTTTGTTGTATAGTATGGTTTTATTAATTCTTTAATTTCTTTACTTGAAAATCCAAGCCCATTATCAATAATTTCAATTATTATATAGTCTCTTATTGTCTTAATTTCTATATCAATTATTTTATCAAAAACCTTTGTTTTTAAAGACTTTTCTTGAATACTTTCTATTGAGTTCTTTAATAAATTAAAAATCACTCTACTTATTTGCTCATAATCACAAACTAGTTTTATATTTTTTATATCATTTAATTTTAAATTGATTTTAATAGTTGCATCAATTTTTTGTAACAAGTTAATATTAGTTTTAATTAAATTTATTAAATCATTTTCTCTAAATAAAGGTTTTGGCATTCTTGCAAAATCAGAAAATTCATTTACAAGATTTTCTATTTGCTTAATTTGGCTTATAATCATTTTTAAATTATTTTCATATTTTTCTTTATCTGGTGAATTTATATATGATAAATATTTAGATCTTAAATTATCTATTGTTAATTGAATTGGAGTTAAAGGATTTTTAATTTCATGGGCAAGCTTTCTTGCTACACCTTCCCAAGCTTCATGGCGTTCAGAAATTATCAATTTTTCTTGTTGAGATTTTAATTTATCTATCATTGCATTAAAATTTCTATTTAATAACTCAATTTCTTTATCAGATTTTAGTACTGGAACTTTCGAGTCTAGATTACCTCTACCTATTTGTTCAGACGCAGTAATTAAATTGTTTATTGATATAAAAAACCTTGAAGAAAATTTAATTGCTATAGTAATTGCAAGAAATAATAATAAAGCAACTATAACTATATAAATTATAGCAAATGATATCTTAATACCTAAATTTTGAGTTTCTACCGTATAATAAAAATTAATTGCTTCCTCAGATTCAGTTAAATAGTTCGAAATATTTTTATCTAAAAATTTTATCACATAAAGATAAGTGTCAATGTATGCGCCAAGTTTAATTAATGCTGCAGATTTATTCTCATAAGCATTAATTATTTTTAATGGTCTATCATCATTTAATACCATTTCTAAAGCTCTTTTCTCTACAGGAGCGTATTCACTGTTTGTTGACGAAAGAATTAAATTTCCTTTACTGTCAATTAAATGAATTTGATCAATATCTCTAACCAATTTTTGAGTATCTAGAATATTTTTAAATCTTTTTGGTTTATCGTAAAAAATATTTGCAATTTTGTTTAAATCAAAAGCTATAAGTATAATATCAGATTCGATTTTGTTTCTTTTTTCATCAACATAATTTTTTGCAATTTCATATGAATTATTTACTGCTGTAGTTATTTTATTATCAAAATATTTTTCTAATGCAAAAGAAAATAAAAATAATGAAAAAATTGAAATTAACAAAGATGGAATTAACGTGAAAAGTGAAAAAAAAATAATATATTTTCTATTTGCTATAGAGCCTCTAACATTAATATTGTCTCTAAAAGAATTCCTAATATCTATAAAAATCATTGTAAAGAATAATAATAGTAAAATTCCATTTAAAATTAATAACGTTTGAAGATTAAAGTCATTTAATTTAATAAAACTTTTATCAATGAATGTTAAAAATGTTATAAAACCAATCGTAAGCGTAGTTAAAAAGATTAGAGTTATAAATAGGTTTCTTTTTAAGAAAGTTAACATAAATTAAAACTATATAAAAAAATTTATAAATAAATACATGAATAATTATTTTATTTTACTTGCAGCAGGAAAAGGTAAAAGATTTAAATCAAAAATGCCAAAACAATATACATATTATAAGCAAAAACAGATAATATTTCATTCTATAGATAAAGCTGTAAACTCACAATTATTTAAAAAAATCATCTTAGTAATCAATAAAAAACATAAAAAATACCTGAATAAAATAAATAATAACAAAACTGTAGTAATATATGGTGGTAACGAAAGATACAATTCTACTTTAAATGCATTAAAATATTTAAAAAAACTTTCACCAGAAAATGTTTTTGTTCATGATTCGGCAAGACCTAACTTTTCATTAAAATTATTAGATAAAATTAATAATAAATTAAAAAATAATATAGCGGTTGTTCCAGTTTTAAAAACTAATGACTCAGTTAAATTTGTTAATAATCAAACTAAGTTAAACTTGGATAGAAATAATATTTATCTTGCACAAACTCCTCAAGCTTTTAATTTCAAAATTCTTTATGGATTGTTTAAGAATAACTATAATATAATTTCTGATGAATCGTCATTATTTATTAACAATGGAATAAAAATTAAATTTATTGATGGAGAAAAAAATAATTTCAAAATTACAAACAATGAAGATGCCAAAAAAAAAGAACTAAACTTAAAATATGGTATAGGTTTTGATATTCATAAATTAAAATTAGGTAAAAAATTATATTTAGGCGGCCTACATATACCTTTTCATTCAGGGTTAAAAGGACATTCCGACGGAGACATAATTATTCACGCAGTAATCGACTCAATTTTAGGAGCAATTAATAAAATGGATATTGGTAAATTTTTTCCGAGTAATTCAAGTAAATATAAAAATGTCAGATCTACAAATATGCTTAGAAGGATATTAGTCATTCTAAATAAAAATAAATCAGAAATTAATAACATTGATATAAATTTAATTTGTGAAAAACCAAAAGTTAGCAAATTTAGAAATAAAATTATCAAATCATTATCCAAATTTTTAAAAATTGATCAAAGTAAAATTAATTTAAAAGGCAAAACTGTAGAAAAGCTTGGTTTAATAGGAAATGAAAAGGCTATAGCGTGTGAAGTAATAACTTCAATAAATAAATATGATAAATAAAATTAACTATTTGTTTGTATCTTTATTTGGTATAGGAAAAATAAAAATATTACCTGGAACTTTTGGATCTCTGGTTACTACAATAATAATATATTTATTAATTCATATATTAAAAGTCCCATCAAATATAATATTATATGCAATAATTGTAATTTTTTTTATCTCATTTTATACCGTCAACATTTATATAAAAGAATTGAGCAACAAAGACCCTAAAGAAGTTATCATTGATGAAGTTATTGGACAATCAATACCTCTATATCTTTATGAAATATCTCATGGCACTCCAAAAGATTCAGATGATGCTATAAAATTTTATTTAATAATTTTTATCCTTTTTAGATTTTTTGATATCGTTAAACCATTCCCTGTTAATTACTTCGATAAAAATTTTAAAAATAGTTTTGGTGTTATTATGGATGATGTTTGTGCAGGATTCTATGTTGTACTAGTTCTTATTTTATATATGTTTTTTACATGAAAAAACTTTCTCGAAAAATAGTTAGATTATTAAGAAAAAAAAGACTCACGATTTCCTTTGCAGAATCTTGTACTGGAGGTTTGCTTTCAAGTACAATAACTTCAATCAGTGGAGCTTCTAAAGTTTTTACAACTGGATTAGTAACTTATTCAAATAAATCTAAAATAAACACACTTAAAGTTCCAATAAGTGTCATAAAAAAACACGGAGCAGTTAGTTATGAAACTTGCTTGGCTATGGTTATAAATTTAAGCAAAATCAGCAAAACAAATATCTCAGTTTCTATTACTGGAATTGCAGGACCCAAAGGGGGAACTAAAAATAAACCAGTAGGTTTGATATTTATTGGAATTAAAAAAGGTAACAAAACGTTAGTTAGAAAATACATATTTCAAAATAAAAAAAGAATTTTAATTCAAAAAACTGCCGTAAAAAAGACCTTAAATTTAATTTTAACTTTTCTTAAATAAATCCTTTGCCCTTTTTTGAAAAGCTTCAGCAATTTTATCCAAAGCAAATTGAAAAGATTTTGTCATCAGTATATTTAAAAATTTATTCTTTAACTCAAAATCAACTTCAAAAGAAACTTCTGTAATATTTTTTTCTTGTTTAAAATGCCACGTATTTTTTAAATGTTTTAAAGGTCCATCAAGATTAGTTACAAATATAAAATCTTCTTTTTTGTTAAATCTGACATAGCTTTTATAAGTATCTTTAAATGAACTTTTTCCAATTGTGAGATCTGCTATAATTAAAAATAAATTGCCTTCTTCTTTTTTTTCATAAACTTTTGCGTCTACACAGAAAGGAACAAATTCAGGATATTTTTCAATATCAAGAATTAGATCAATTAACTGTTCTTTTTTGCATTCAATTAATTTTTTGACCGTTGCTTTGGGCATTAGTTTGATTTATTCTGTTATTTTGTAGTTTAGTAAAATTTTCGTCGGCATGATAAGAAGATCTTGTTAATGGTGACGAAGAAACTAATAAAAATTTTTTTGATTTAGCAATAGTTTCTAATTCTTCAAATTCTTCAGGTTTATAATATCTATCTAAAGGACGGTGTTTAACCGATGGCTGTAAATATTGACCTATAGTTAAAAAATCTACTTCAGCAGATTTCAGATCATCCAAAACTTGTAAAATTTCATCTTTGTTTTCTCCTAAACCAACCATCAAACCAGATTTAGTAAAAATATTGTTATCAATTTTTTTTACATTTTTTAAAAGTTCTACTGAAGAAAAATATCTAGATCCAGGTCTAACTTTTTTGTAAAGTCTTGGTACAGTTTCAATATTATGGTTAAAAACATCTGGTTTGGCATCAACAACTTTTTTGTAAGAGTCCTCTTTTCTTAAAAAATCTGGAGTTAAAGCTTCAATAGATGTATCAGGGTTATTTTTTCTTGTTTCTATAATTACTTTATAAAAATGATTAGCCCCACCATCTTCAAGATCGTCTCTATCAACTGAAGTAATTACTGCATGTTTTAAACTTAACTTTTGAACCGCTGAGGAAATTTTTAATGGTTCTAATGGATCGAGTGGTTTTGGTTTACCAGTAATAATATCACAAAAACCGCATGCTCTAGTACATGTGTTTCCCATAATTAAAAAAGTTGCATGTCTTTTACTCCAACATTCAGTAATGTTTGGACAATTTGCTTCTTGGCAGACTGTTTTTAGTTTATACTGATTAACTATACTTTTTGTAAGAAAGAACTCCTGACCATTTATTAATTTTGATCTAATCCAATTCGGTTTTTTTTTTAATGGATTAATAGGTTTATTGATTTTTTCAGGATGTCTAATTTTCATTTTTTTTAATTATATAGATAGTCTCTCCATTTTTACCGAACATAAATTTTTGCCTTATAAGAGTTTCAATATAATCAAGATCTAGATTATCAGTTAAAAGTGAATTTTTAATTTCTAAATTGTTGATTTTATCAGTTAATCTATTTTTTTTATTTTCTAATTCTTGTAATATTCGTTTTTTTTCAAAATATGAAATTAATCCTCTTTCACCATCTAAAAGATTAAAAAAAAAATATAGAAAAAAGAAAGTAGAAAGAAGTAAAAAATATTTTTTTTTAATTATACTTAGCATTAATTTATATTATTCATTTTTGATGCTTTTCCCAGCTGCTCTTCTATCCTTAATAATTGATTATATTTAGCAACTCTTTCAGATCTTGATAGAGATCCAGCTTTGATCTGATTTGAGTCGGTGCCAACAGCAAGATCAGCTATAAATGTATCCTCGCTATCACCCGATCTATGGGAAATGATTGTCTTAAAGCCTATTAATTTAGCGAACTTAATAACTTCCAATGTTTCGGTAACTGTGCCAATTTGATTTAATTTTATAAGAATAGAGTTTGCTGAATTATTTAAAAAACCAATTTTGAGTCTTTCTAAATTTGTTACAAATAGATCATCTCCCACAATTTGAATTTTATTGTTTAATTCTCTAATAAATTTACTCCAAGAATTCCAATCATTTTCTTCAAATGGATCTTCTATAGATTTAATTTTATAATTTTTAATTAATTTTTTATATTGATTTATTGACTTATCAGCTGAAATTAACTTTTTTGAATGTATAGAATATTTCTTATTTTGGTAAAGCTCATTTGCTGCCACATCTAAACAAATAGAAATATCTTTGCCATTTTCAAATCCAGATTTTTTTATTGCATTAACTATAAGTTTTAGAGCATTTTCGTTGTTATTTATCATGGGAGCGAACCCGCCCTCATCACCAACAGAAGTTGAAAGTTTTTTTTTTTTTAAAATTTTCTTTAGATTTTGGATTACTATAAAACATATTCGCAAAGACTCAGAAAAACTTTTAGCTTTATCTGGTCTAATCATAAACTCTTGGATTCTAAGACCATTATTAGCGTGAGCTCCGCCATTGATAACATTCATTAATGGATAAGGTAATTTAAAATTTTTTTTTAGCCAAAAAGATTTATATAGAGGTATTTTTCTTATTTTTGCAGATAATTTTTTAACAGCCATTGAAACTGCTAAAATTGAATTGGCTCCCAAATTATTTTTTTGTTTTGACCCGTCTAATTTGATCATTAAATAATCAATTTTAGATTGATTATGAATATTTTGATTTTTTAGTTTTTTTGAAATTTTTTTATTAATTAAATGAATGGCTTTCAACACACTTTTTCCTAAATATCTTTTATTATTAAAATCTCTCTTTTCATAAGCTTCATAGGTTCCGGTTGACGCACCCGAAGGACAAATCGCTTTAGCACTAATATTTTTTGAAAACACCTCAGCTTCTATAGTTGGGTTACCTCTGCTATCAAAGACTTGACGTCCTAAAATTTTTGTTATTTTAGCCATTAATTATTTTTTAATTAAATTATCGATCTCAACAAGTTGATTTATTAATTGATCCATTTTATCTAAAGAAATCATATTCGGGCCATCCGATGGAGCGTTATCAGGATCTTGATGTGTTTCTATAAATACAGCTGCAACTCCGACAGCTACAGCGGCTCTAGTTAAGTATTCAATAAATTCTCTTTGACCACCACTTTTTTCACCTAATCCACCTGGTTGTTGAACTGAATGACTACCATCAAAAACGACTGGATATCCGTTCTTTGCCATTATTGGAATTGATCGCATATCAGAAACTAATGTATTGTATCCGAAGCTTGCACCTCTTTCAGTTACTAAAATTCTATTATTTCCAGATTCTGAAATTTTCTTTGTAACATTAATCATATCCCATGGAGCAAGAAATTGTCCTTTTTTTACATTAATAATTTTTTTTGTTTTTGCTGCAGCAATAAGCAAATCAGTTTGTCTACATAAAAATGCTGGAATTTGCAGAACATCCACATGTCTCGAAACTATTGTACATTGATCCTCGTTATGAATATCAGTTAATACTGGAATATTTAGCTCTTTTTTTATTTTATCAAAGACAGGTAATGATTTTTCTAATCCAACACCTCTTTTTCCTTTAAGACTCGTTCTATTTGCTTTGTCAAAAGATGTTTTATATATAAATCCAATTTTATATTTTGAAGCAATTTCTTTGATTTTGCTAGCCATATCCATGGCATGTTGTTCAGATTCTAATTGGCAAGGACCGGCAATAATACAAATTTTATTAGTATTAGAAATTTTAATATTGTTACAATTAACAGTTATGTTTTCCATTGATAGAAATTTGCAGCTTTGATAAATGAAGAGAATAATGGATGGGGAGATAAAGGTCTAGATTTAAATTCTGGATGAAATTGAACACCTATAAACCAAGGATGGTCTTTTAACTCAATTATTTCAGTCAACTTATTATCTGGTGACATTCCTGAAAAAATCATACCTTTTTTATCAAACTTACTTTTAAGATTAATATTCACTTCGTATCTATGTCTATGCCTTTCTTTTATAGATTTTGATTTATAAATAAGTTTAATCAAAGAATTATGTTTTAATTTAGCCTCATATAAACCTAATCTCATAGTTCCACCAAGATCTTTGTTGGTTCCTTTAATAAATTTTCCATCTTTATTCCATTCGTGAATTAGTCCTATTACTGGATAGCAATATTTATCTAACTCACTAGAACCTGCTTTTTTTATATTTAGAACATTTCTAGAAAATTCAATTATTGCCATCTGCATACCAAAACATATACCAAAAAAAGGAATTTTGTTTTTTCTTGCATATTTTATTGCTGCAATTTTTCCTTCCGTCCCTCTTTTTCCAAACCCGCCTGGAATCAAAATTCCTGATACTTTTTTTAATTTATTAATTATTTCGTTTGATTTTAAATTATCTGATTCAATTCTAAGCAAATTGACTTTAATATTATTTTTAATACCTCCATGAATTAATGCTTCATCTAATGATTTATAAGCATCTTTTAAATTTACATATTTACCAATAATAGCAATATTGACTTCATTTTTAGTTTTAAGAACGACATTAGTAATTTTTTTCCAAGGTAATAAATTAACTTTTTTTCTTGGTTTTACTTTAAAGTATTTTAATACCTGTTTATCTAATTTTTCTTTATAAAAACTTATGGGAGCTTCATAAATTGTTTTTACATCTACGGTTTCTATAACATTTTCGATTGGGACATTGCAGAATAAAGAAATCTTTTTTCTTTGCTCAAATGGTATTGATTGTTGCGATCTACAGATAACTATATCTGGCTGAATACCAATGCTTCTTAATTCTTTTACGGAGTGTTGCGTAGGTTTTGTTTTGATTTCACCAGAGGATTTCAAAAATGGAACTAAAGTTAAATGAATGAATAAAGTTTTATTTTTACCTATATCGTTAGAAAATTGTCTAATAGCTTCTAGAAACGGAAGACTTTCAATGTCACCGACTGTTCCTCCTACTTCACAGATTACAAAGTCTTCTTTGTCTATATCGTTTTTGATAAATTCTTTTATTCGATCGGTCACGTGAGGAATTACCTGTACAGTTTTGCCAAGATAATTTCCTTTTCGTTCATTTTTTATAATATCACTGTATATTTTTCCTGTTGTAATATTGTCTGATTGTTTTGCAGAAATATTTGTAAATCTTTCATAATGTCCAAGATCAAGATCAGTTTCGGCGCCATCATCAGTTACAAAAACTTCACCATGTTGAAAAGGACTCATTGTACCTGGATCTACATTAAGATAAGGGTCCATCTTTCTAACTCTAACCTTAAAACCTTGTGATTTTAAAAGATAGGCTAGAGACGCAGATGACAATCCTTTTCCAAGTGATGATACCACGCCGCCTGTGACGAATATATATTGCGCCATGGAATTATGTTATAGCTATTAATATAATAAATTAAAAGGATTAATTATTATTTTCCGGAATCTTTGGTGCATCATCACCATTTTCTTCAATTTTATCAATTACAGATATTGTTGGCGTTAATTCTCCTCTAGAAATAATAGTTAATCCCAAACTGCAAACTACAAATAATGTAGCAACTATAGCCGTAGCTTTAGTAAAAAAATTACTAGCTGATCTTGAAAACATGAAATTATCTTGAGATACACCTATGCCTAAGGCTCCTCCCTCCGATTTTTGAAATAAAACCAAAAGAACAAGTACAATTGCAAGAAATATGTTTATTCCTAATAAAATGTTTTCCATGGAAATTAATTAATAGTTTTTTTTATGATATCAATAAATTTTTTTGAATTTTGTGAAGCACCTCCTATTAAAAAGCCATTTATTGAGGTTATTTCTTTTAATGATGATATATTTTTGGGATTTACTGATCCTCCATATAAAACTATTGGATTTTTAACCTTATATGTTTTTTTTATAAAAATTTTGATTTCTTTAACTTGATTTTCTAAATCATTAAATTTTGGGATTATTCCTGTTCCAATCGACCAAACTGGTTCATATGCAAAAATAATTTTATTTAATTTTTTTATATTTTTTAAACCATTTTTTATCTGTTGGTTCAAAACTAGATTTGTTTTCTTATTTTTTTTTTCTTTTAAAGATTCACCAATGCAAAATATAACTTTTAATTTTTCTTTAAGCGATGATCTAATTTTCTGATTTATAATTTTATTTGTATCTCCATTAATTCTATTTTCTGAATGGCCAATAATTACAAATTTTGTTCCGGTATTTTTAATCATTTTTGCATTTATTGAGCCGGTAAAAGCTCCATAATATTGATGAGTATGGCAATTTTGTGCACCAATATTTATTTTCGTTTTATTTGTTTTCTTAACAAACTGAACAAGAAGTGTATATGGTGGACAGTATATAATTTTTGCTTTTTTATATTTTATTTTTTTTGATAAATTGATGACATTTTCTATTGAATTAATGGATTTTAAATCACCATACATTTTCCAATTTGCTATAAAATATATATTATTATTTGTCATTAACTGTAAATTAATTTATAGGTTTGTTTTTTATAGATCAATAAATTAAACGATTTTTATGTTAAATAAATTAAGAAATTTTTCTAAAGGTAAATTAGCAACTATATTAGTCGCAATTATTATTGTTCCATTTGTATTTTGGGGTATGGGAAGTGTTTTTAGTGGAGGAAATACAAACATTTTAGCAAAAATAAATAGTTATAATATTTCAACAAAAGATTTAATCGATCATATGAATAAATCAAAATTAAATTCTGATATAATAAAAGAAAATATTAATAACAATATACTTGAAGAATTATTAAAAGAGTTAATTTCAAATTCTCTAATAGATTTAGAAATTGAAGATTTAAATATTTTAATTTCAGATAGAACATTGGCTGAAAGAATTAAAAAAAACAAAAATTTTCAAGATGAAAAGAATAATTTTTCAAGATTAAAATACGAAAAATTTTTATTAGAAAATAATATTTCTGCAACTGAATTTGAAATTAGATTAAGAGAAAAGGAATTAAAAAATAAACTTTTTGCATACATAAGCGGTGGAATCAAATCCCCATATTTTATTGCAAATAAAACATATATAGATCAAAATAAACATATAGAGTTATCTTATTTAGATTTAAATAATCTATACAAAAAAAAAGATGAATTTAGTAATGCTGAAATAAAAAATTTTATAAAAAAAAATGAAGAAAATCTAAAAAAGGAATTAATTGATTTTTCTTACGTAAAAATTACTCCTCAAAATCTTGTTCAAGAAACTGAATTTAGTGAAAATTTCTTTACAAAAATTGATGAACTGGAAAATCAAATATTGAATGGGTCAAATATTAAAGAAATTTCTTATTATTTGGGCTTGAAAATTACTGAAATAAAAAATTTTATAGATATAGACAGTGAAGATCTTATTTTAAAAGAAATTTATCAAAAAAGAAATCAAGATAAAATTCAAATACTAGATAAAAATGATTTTTATATATTATATGAAATAAATAATATTAAAAAAGTACTGCCCGAAATAAATGATGTTAAGTTTATAGAATCGGTAAAAAATAATTTATTTGAAAAGAACAAATATGAATTTAACAATGATTTATTGTTAAAAATTCAAAATAAAAACTTTAATAATCAAAATTTTATTGGATTGGTAGATAACAAGGATTTAATAAAAAATATAATAATCAATTCAATAAAAAAAAATAGTTTTTTTACTTCAGATTCGATCAAGCTGCTCTATTCATTGCCTAGTAATAATTTTCTTTTAATGAGTGATAAGGATAACAATATATATTTAGCAAAAATTGAAAAAGTTTTATCAAATAATCTAACTGATATGAATGATTTATCTAACTATATAAAACAATCAAACATTATAATTAGAAAAAATTTATATAGTTCTTATGACTTATTGATAAATGATAAATATAAAATAGAAATAAACCAAAATACGCTTGAAAGATTAAAAAACAATTTTCAATAATGTTAAATATAGAATTAAAAAAATTTAAACTGCTACATAAAAAAAAACAAAATCAAATAATTTTTGCTTCTGCTACAACTAATGGTGAAAAAGAAATATTAAACCTAATTGATAATTTTCTAATTGAAAAAAACAGTTTTGTTTTTGAATCAGTTGAAAAAGGTATAATCAAAGGAAGATATACGATTTTTGGAAAAAATCCCGATAAAATCTGGGAGTTCAATAACAATAATTGCTACAAATATGATGATGAAAATAATAAAATAAAAATTAATGGTAAACCCAAAAAAATTATTGAAGAAATTATTGAAAAATTCAAATTTAAAATTCCAAAGTCTCTACCACCAATAAGCTCAATATTATCTGGATATTTTTCATATGATATAATTAGATATATCGAAAATATTCCAAATTCTTGTAAAGATGATCTCAAGATTCCAGATTCAAGAATTCTTAGACCCAGAACTCTAGTAATTCATGATAATTTAAAAAAAAAACTTTTTTTTATAATAAATTGTTTTGCTGATGAAAAAATTAAAAATTATTCAATAAAATATTTAAAAATCAAAAATGAGATTGAATATTTAATATTTCTTGCTAATTATAAATCTAATATTCTTGATATTAAAAAAACTGCAAAAATCGCTATTAAATCTAATATTTCAAAAAATAAATTTTTATCAAACGTAAAAAAAGCAAAAAAATACATTAAAATTGGTGATATTTTTCAAGTAGTATTAAGTCAAAGATTTGAAACTAAACTAACAAAAAAACCTTTGGAAATTTATAAAAAACTGCGAACAAAAAACCCTTCTCCATTTATGTATTTTTTTAATTTTAATGACTTTCAAATTATCGGTGCAAGCCCAGAAATTTTGGTTAGATTAAGAGATGATACCATTACATTAAGGCCTATAGCTGGTACTAGACCAAGAGGAAAAAATAAAAAAGAAGATTTATTTTATGAAAACGATCTCTTAAAGGATAAAAAAGAACTTGCTGAACATTTAATGTTATTAGATTTAGGTAGAAACGATGCTGGCAAAGTATCAAAAATAAATTCTGTTAAAGTAACAGAAGAATTTAAAATAGAAAAATATTCTCATGTAATGCATATTGTCTCTAACGTTATTGGTAAGTTTAATAATAAATTTTCTAATTTTGACACTTTATTATCCGGTTTTCCTGCTGGAACAGTTTCAGGAGCACCAAAAATAAGATCTATGGAAATAATTGATGAGTTAGAAAATACAAAAAGGAAAGTATATGCTGGTGGAATAGGTTATTTTTCAGCAAATGGAGATTTTGATACTTGTATAGCTTTAAGAACAGCAGTTTCTAAAAATAATAAATTTTATGTTCAAGCAGGCGCAGGTATTGTGGCAGACAGCAAACCAATTAGTGAATATTATGAAACAGTTAACAAAGCAAAAGCTTTACTAAAATCAATTGAATAGTGTGAAAATAATTTTATTAGATAATTACGATAGCTTTACTTTTAATCTTTACCATTACCTATCATCTTTTAAAAATGTTAAAGTTGATGTTAAAAGAAATGATAAAATAAATTCAAAAGAAATATTAAAAAAAAAATATGATAAAATTGTAATTTCGCCAGGGCCTGGAACTCCAACACAAGCTGGCAATTGTGTTCATATAGTTAAATCATTATACAAAAAAATTCCAATATTAGGTGTCTGTCTAGGTCACCAAATTATTGGACATGTATTTGGAACTAAAGTTGTCCAAGCAAAGAAATTAATGCACGGTAAAACAAGCATTATTCAAAATAAAAATTTAGGAATATTGAAAAATATTCCCAAAAAATTTGTAGCCACTAGATACCATAGTTTAATCGTTGATAAAAAAACATTATCAAATCAGCTAATTATAACTGCACAAACTCAAAATGGTTTGATAATGGGGCTAATGCATAGAAAATATAATATCCACGGTGTTCAATTCCATCCGGAAAGCATTAAAACTTCTGTGGGTATAAAAATAATAAAAAATTATATAAATTTGTAATATATGGACGAAATTTTAAATAAATTGATAAGAAACCAAGATCTTAGTTTTGAGGAAAGCAAATCTGCTTTTCAAATATTAATGGAAGGAAAAGCTAGAGATGATCAAATTTATAACTTTCTAACTCTTCTATCAAAAAAAAGAGAAACTGCAGATGAAATAGCTGGTGGAGTATATGTTCTTAGAGAAAAATCGAAGAGAGTTTACGTTGATAATGCGATTGATACTTGTGGTACTGGAGGTGATGGAAAAAATACTTTAAATATTTCTACTGCTTCAGCGCTTTTGCTTTCTAGTATGGGCATCAAAGTAGCTAAACATGGTAATAAGGCAGTATCATCAAAATGTGGGTCAGGAGATGTTTTGGAGGAGCTGGGAATCAATATTAACTTTGAACCAAATAAAATAGAAGAAAGTATTAATAAACATAATTTTGGATTTATGTTTGCGCCTAATTATCATGTTGCCATGAAATATGTAGGCCCGGTCAGAAAAAAAATTGCTAAAAGAACTATTTTCAATATGATAGGACCATTAAGCAATCCTGCGCTAGTAAATAGACAAGTTGTTGGTGTGTTTGATAAAAAATTATTAAATATATTTGCAAATGCATTAAAAAACCTGAATATTGTTTTTGCTTGGATTGTAAATAGTGAAGATGGACTAGATGAAATATCACCATTTGCAAGGACATTAGTATATCAAATTAAAAATAATGAAATAAAAGAATTTACTATTGATCCCAATGAACTAGATATCAAAACAATTAACTTTGAAAATTTAATTGGTAAAGATTCAAAATATAATGCAAAAAAAATAAAAGAAATATTTCAAGGCATGGATAATGATTTTTCGATATCTGTTTGTTTAAATGCTGCTGCTGGACTGATTGTTGCAGAAAAATTTAAAAATTTTAAAGAAGCTTATAATGCATCAAGAGAGCATATTCTATCTGGCAAAACTTTCGAGCACTTGAAGAAAATAACAAATGTCTGAAAATATTCTTACAAAAATAATAGAAAATAAAAAAAATAAAATTGATATTTTAAAAAAAACAATTTCAATAAGTGAATTAAATGAAAGAATAAATCGGCAAGAAAAATTTATTAATTTTAAAGAAAAAATTAAAAAAAATATAAATTTAAACAAAACTTCAATAATTGCTGAAATAAAAAAAGCAAGTCCTTCCGCTGGTATTATTATTGAAAATTATAATCCCGTAGAAATAGCAAGTTTATATAAACAAAAAAAAGCAACTTGTTTATCGATTTTGACTGAAGAAGATTTTTTTTTAGGAAATTTAATTCATATTTCTAAGGTTAAACAAAAAATTGATTTACCAATTTTATGTAAAGATTTTTTTATTGATAAATATCAAATTCCACTTTCAAAAAGTTATGGTGCTGATGCCATATTAATTATTTTAGCAGGATTATCTGATGATAAAGCTTTTGAGTTATATGAAGAAAGTTTAAAATTTGATTTAACGGTTATTATTGAGGTCCACACTATTGATGAAGCGAAACGAGCATTAAGATTTAAAAATGCAATTATAGGAATTAACAATAGAAATTTGAAGACTTTAATCACAAATTTAAATACAACTTATGAGATTTGTGATATTTTAGTAAATCACAGCGAACCAATTATTGCTGAGAGTGGAATTAAAACAAAAGAAGAAATTTTAGAAATTCAAAATAAAACAAATATAAAATGTTTTTTAATTGGTGAATCGTTATTAAAAAACTTAGAAAAAAATTCAATTTTCTCAATTCTTTAACTAAAATCAACATTTTAATGGGTTTTTGAGCTATTGCTTAAACAACAGAACTTTTATAGAACAAAGATGTACTTGATTTGTTCTATGTTAACTAAAAAACAAAAAAATTTGCTTTTATTTATCAATAAGAAGATAAGATCTTCGGGTGTATCTCCCTCTTATGAAGAAATGAAAATATCTTTAGATCTTAAATCGAAATCAGGAATTCATAGATTAATTACCGCTTTAGAAGAAAGAGGTTTTATTAGAAGACTTCCTCATAAAGCAAGAGCTCTTGAGGTAGTAAAATTACCTGAAACTGCATCAGCTAATGACATCTACAATAGTTTTTCACCTAGTGTAATTAGAGGTGGATTAGATGAAAATAACTCAATAAAGAAAGGTTTTGAAGCTCCAGTTTTAGGAAACATTGCTGCCGGAACTCCAATAGAAGCAATTCAAAATGAAGTCTCAAGAGTAACTCTACCAAGCAATATAGAAAATAATGGAGAGTATTTTGGATTAAAAGTTCAAGGTGACTCTATGATTGATGTTGGTATTCAAGATGGCGATACAGTTATTATAAAAAAAGTGGATACTGCAGATAATGGAAAAATTGTAGTTGCTCTAATTGATAACAATGAAGCGATGTTAAAAAAAATTAGAAAAAAAGGGAAAACTGTTGCTTTAGAAAGTGCAAATAAAAACTATGAAACCAAAATTTTTGGTTCTGCTAGAGTAAAAGTTCAAGGTATTCTTGTATCTTTATATAGAAAATTTCATTAAAATAGTCTAATTATTTAAGATGTCTAAAGTAGCAACTAGATTTGCTCCATCACCTACTGGTCCTTTGCATATTGGTGGTATAAGAACTGCATTATTTAATTGGTTATTTTCAAAAAATCAAAATGGAATATTTCATTTAAGAATTGAAGATACAGATAAAGAAAGATCAAAAGATGAATATAAACAACAAATTATTCAATCTTTGCAATGGATAGGAATTAAACCAGATAAAGAAGAATATATTCAATCAACTAATGCTGGTAAACATGTTGAAATTGCAAAAAAACTATTAGAAAAAGGTTTTGCATATAAATGTTATTGTACGGAAAAAGAGATAGAAGAAGAAAAAACAAGAGCTAAACAAAAAAAACTACCATATATTTATAATAGAAAATGTAGAGAACTTAAAGATATACCAAAAGACATCGATCCTGTAATAAGATTTAAGAGTAAAATTGAAGGAAATTCAATTTTAAATGATCTTGTTCAAGGTAAAGTTAGTATCGAAAATACCACTATTGAAGATTTTATAATTTTAAGAAAAGATGAAACTCCTACATATAATTTGTCAGCTTCAGCTGATGATCATGAAATGGGTATCACTCATATAATTAGAGGTGATGACCATAAAATGAATACATTTAAACAAATGCAAATAATTGAAAGAATGAATTGGAAAACACCAACTTACGTTCATATTCCTCTAATTCATACGTCTGAAGGTAAAAAATTGTCAAAAAGGGATAAAGCATCAACTCTGGATGATTACAAAAAAATTGGTATTATGCCTGATGCTTTAAGAAATTATTTGTTAAGATTAGGTTGGTCCTTCGAAGATAAAGAAATATTTACATTAGAAGAAAGTATTAAACATTTTAATATAGAAGGTATAGGAAAATCTCCCTCTAAATTGGATATGAGCCGTATTTTATCAATGAATGAGCATTATATTAAAAATATGGATGAAAATGACTTATATGATCATTTAAAACGATTCTGTAAAATCTATAAAGATAAAATTGATAACAAAGAAGAAAAAATTAAAAAATCTCTTAATTTCTTAAAAAATAAAGCTAAAACATTAGAAGATATTTATAATAACGTACAATATATTATAAAGGATACAATCCAAATTTCACCCGAAGATTCAAAACTAATAGATGATCTTTCTAAAAAAGCCATAAGTGATTTTTTGAAAGCATACGAAAAACTATCTAATATAAATAAAGAAAGCCTTGAAAAAATAATAAATGATTTAATTAGTAATTATAAAACAAACTTTAAAAGTATAGGTCAACCTTTAAGGATTGCTTTAGTGGGTTCTAAATTTGGACCAGGTATTTATGACATCATTTTATCTCTTGATAAAAATGAAGTAAGTAAAAGATTAAAGACTATTATTTAAAATAGAAGCTGCTATTTCTGATGATTGACCCGTTTTAAATTTACTTATAATTTCCTGTGATTTATTAATTTGCAACTGTATAGAGTCTTGGTCTTTTAAGAGTCTATCAACATTTTTGAATATATTTTTCGGATTACAATTCGATTGTAAGAGTTCAGGAATTACTTCTTGATCTGCAGCTATATTAATTATATTTGCAAATTTAACTTTGACCAACATCTTAACAATAAAAAAATTAATACTATTTATTTTATAAATTATAATTGAGGGAATTTTTGCACTACAAATTTCAAGAGAAACTGTGCCAGATTTTGCTACTGCAAAAATAGAAGATTTAAGAACTTGAAATTTAATTTTTTCATCACTTATAGATCCACAATTTTTAAAAGCTTCTAGTGCTAATCTATTTTGAATAGATTTATTATGTTCAGAAGTTGAGTGAAAAACAAAAAATATATCATTATATTTTTCATTCATCATTTTAACAAAATCAATTAATATTGGTAACAACACATTTATTTCAGAGGTTCTACTACCTGGAAAAATCGAAATTATTTTTTTATGTTCTTTAATAATTTGGCTTAAATCGATTGTTATATTTTTATGACTTTCTAATAAAGGATGTCCTGTAAAAGTTGATTGAATATTCTCTTTATCAAAATATTTTTTTTCAAAGGGGAATAATAGCAATACATGGTCAATAAAATTTTTTAAACGCTTAACTCGATGTTCTCTCCAAACCCATACTTGAGGTGCAACAAAATGAATTGTTTTTATATTTGAATTAATTTGTTTAACTTTTTCAGCAACTCTTAATGTAAAATCAGGACTATCTACACTAAATAAAATATCAGGATTAAATTCTATAATTTTATTTGCTGTTTCATCTATTTTTTTTTTAATCTTAAAGATATTCAATAATACTCTAGTAAATCCAAGATAAGTAACTTCTTTTAAATCGTATAGAGTTTGTATTCCTAAAGATTTTAAATGTTCCCCCCCTACTGATAAATAAACAATATCAGGTTCTGAATTTTTGAGAATTGATATGACTTTTGAAGCTAGTTTATCTCCAGAAGGCTCCCCAGTAAGAATAAATATTTTTTTCATTTAACAGTTAAAAACATTCTATTTTTATTTATAAAACGTATGCAATTGTCTTTTTCTAAAAAAATGTTTTGTTTTGCTTTTAAAACAATTCCTTTTAATCCAGCAGCATTACATTGATTCAAAGTTTTTAATCCTACTGTTGGTAAATCAATTCTTAAATCTTGTTTTTTCTTTGGAAATTTAACCAACACACCTTTATTTTTAAATTTTTTGCTTCTACATTTTTTAAGCATATTTTCAGTTCCACCCAAACTTTCTATTGCAATAACTTTGTTATTTCTAACAACAGTACCTTGACTAAAATTGTATTTTCCTAATTTGCTTAGTGTAAATATTGCTTTTTTAATATCTTTTTTATCTTCTTTATTAGGTTTTATTTTAGAATAAGTACCTTTTTTTAATGCTAATTCAGGATTAAAAGTTAAGGAACTAATTGTCTTTATCTTTTCTTCTTTTAAAATTTTTATTATCTCTTTCAATATTGCCGCATCTCCCAGTTTAGAACTTTTTATGATTCTTGGCATATAATAAATACCTTTTAAATCTAATTTAAGTTTAGAAAAATTAGGCTTTACAACTTTTCCAGAAAATAGAACTTTTGTGCATTTGTGTAGTTTAAGAATGTTTATAATTCTTCCAAATTGACCAATAGATGCATTGTGTGAATTTTTATCTTTATTAAATTTTTTTGACTTTGATAAGTCAATTATTAAATATTTTAATTTTCTTTTTCTTATTTTTTTAAGAATTTCTATCGGAAAATTAGTTTCTCCAAATATTAAACCTATCATATTAATCTTTAGAAAATGGTGTGCAAATAGATCTTTTTTTATCTTTTGTTATGAACTCAATCACATCTTTTACTAATGGATTTTCTTTAAACGTACCATTTAAATTGATTAGATTATGCGTTAGATTTTTTGTAGCAAAAATCTCTTTATAAGCTTCAATTAAGCCAATAATATTTTTTTTATCAAAATTAGCTCTTCTTAGTCCAATTAAATTAAGTCCTTGTAAATAATTTCTATTTCCAATTGATAGACCGTATGGAATAACATCATGTAAAACGCCCGTCATACCACCAATCATTGCTAATTTTCCAATTCTTGTAAATTGTTGGACTGCAGAATTTCCTCCTATAACAACATTGTCATCAATTGTAACATGACCTCCTAAAGGGACATTGTTAGCAATAATAACATTATTCCCAACGCGGCAGTCATGTGCAATGTGAGATGAAATCATAAATAAACAATTGTCTCCAATTCTAGTTAATCCGCCACCACCTTGTGTTCCAGGGCTGATTGTTACATATTCTCTTATTTTATTATTTTTTCCAATTACTAGTTTTGTATCTTCTCCTTTATATTTTAAATCTTGCGGCACATTACCTAGACTTGCAAAAGGAAAAACTATTGTTCCATCTCCTATTTTTGTGTTTCCAGAAATATTTACATGTGAATGAATTATGACATTGTTTCCTATTTCTACATTTGGACCAATTACAACATAAGGACCAATTTCTGCACTATTAGAAATTCTTGCATTGTTATGAATTGCTGAATTATTATCAATCATTGATATTATTTATTATCAAAGTAGAATTTATTTACTTATCAATAAATATTGCTAATTATTTCCTATCAACAATAGTTGCGGACCATTGAGCGTCTGCCATTTTTTTACCTGCAACAAACGCTTCTCCTTTGTATTTCCAAACTTTGCCATGAGATCGAATTGCCTCTATATTTAATTCAAGTTTACAGTCAGGTATAACAGGATTTCTGAATCTTGCTTTTTCAACACTCATTAAAAATACAAGCTTATTTTCATATGTAGTCTTATCTATTCCGTGCGCAGTTAAGGCAGCTGCAGCTTGTCCGAAAGCTTCTACAATAAAAACACCTGGCATAACAGGTTGTCCAGGAAAATGTCCTTGGACAAAAAAACTATCTTTTTTTACATTTACAATTGCAGTGGCAGAAAATAATTTTTTAATATTTGTTAATTCATCTACTAAGAGCATAGGATCTCTATGAGGTAGTAAATTTTTTATTTCTTCTTTATTAAGTTTGTTCGACATTATTTATTTTCTTTTATAAAACTTTTTATATCCTTTGCAGGATAACCCATAACTTTAGTATTATCTGGAATATCTTTTATAACACCGCTTCCTCCCCCTATTTGAACGTTATTGCCAATTTTGAGATGGCCCGATATTCCAGATTGACCACCTATCATAACATTATGGCCAATTGTAGAACTACCAGCAAATCCAACTTGACCAGCAATAATACAGTTGTCTCCAATTTTTACATTATGAGCTATATGCACTTGGTTATCTATAAAAGTATTTTTTCCAATTATTGTGTTTGATAATGATCCTCTGTCAATTGTATTTCCACAACCTATTTCGACATTATCATTTATAATAACTACGCCAATATGGGGATATCTAACATTTACGTTTTTTTTTGGAAAAAAACCAAAACCTTTTTTTCCAATTGTAGAACCATCTAAAATTTTAACATTATTACCAATTAAAGTTTTTCTTATTATTACGTTTGATCCAATAGAACAATTATCTCCAATAACAACATTGCTTTCTATTATTGAATTATGTCCAATTGAAAAATTTTTGCCAATTTTTACATTTTTTCCCATTAATACATTTTTTCCAAATTTTGTAGCATCTCTACAATTAGTTTCTTTGATATTTTTTACGTCATCATCAAAATCATCATTAATAGAATTTGGATAAAATAATTCAGTCACTATAGCTACTGAAGTTAAAACATTATCAACAATTATTTTATTACACGATTTTGGCAACAAATTAATTAATTTGCTATTTGTAATAACATGTGTAGATTTTGTTGCGGAAGCTGCATCTCTATATTTGCTTGAATTTAAAAAAGAAATATCTTTTTTTCCTGAAGCAAATAAATCTTTAATATCAATAATTTCAAAATTTTGATCATTGGTAATTTTATCAATTTTTAGAGAATCGATAATTTTTTTGATTTTGAAAGGACCTTTATTTTTAAAAAAAGGATTAATAAGATTCATTAATTTAATTTAATTTCTTTTATTTTTTCATTAAGCAAATTGATAATTTTTTTAGTTATATCCAATTCAGTTTTTCCAATTACAATATTTTCTTTTTTAACAATCATAGAAATAGAATTTTTTTTAGAATATTCAGCTAATATAGGTTTAATATGGCTTAATAATTTTTGAGTTAACTCTGAGTTTAACTCATTCAACTCATCAATTTTTTGTTTCCTTTCATTTTGATAAACCAATACTTTTTTTTTTAAATTTTCTATTTTAGTATTAAACTCACTTGTATTTAAAATATTTTTTTGCGAAATAATTTTAGACTCTTCTTCTTTTAACAAATTTTCATTTTTTTCAAATATATCAAGATTAGCTTTATGCATTTTTTTTAAATTCTCGTCTATTAACTTTCCAGCATGCGAATTATGGATCAATTTATCAACATCTAAATATACAATATTGTCAGCTGCATAAGTATGGTTTGATGCTATAAATATTATCAAAAAAAATAGCTTAATTGTACTTTTCATTAAAAAGATGTGCCTATATCAAATCTAAATGTTTCTGTACTATCGCTGCTTGCTTTTGTTATAGGTTTTGCAAAAGAAAAACTTAATGGTCCTATGGGAGTAAACCAGTCAACAGATAATCCAGTCGAAGATCTAACTTTATTATTATCTAAGCTATTATCATAATCCACTCCCCAAACATTTGCTGCATCAAAAAATAGACTAAAATCAATATCTTGCAGATTAGGAAATAATTGAGGTAAAGTTGTATTGAAATTTAGTGCTGCTGCATAATTTCCTCCGATATGATCTCCTCCATCAATTGGTCCAATTTTTCCAAACTCAAATCCTCTTAATTTTCTACTGGGTATAAAAATTCTTTTTGAAACCCTTACATCTTCGCCGGTTAGTGAATTAATGGTTTTTGCTAAAAAATTTATTGAAAAAATGTTTTCTCTTCCAAGACGCAAATACTTTGCAAATTTATATGAATTTACTAAAGACCAGTCATCAGAATAAATTGGAATATTCTGAGAAAAAGAATTTTTTGTTCCCTCAGAAGGTTGCCAATTTTGATTCAATTTATTTAAGGTTAGACCATACGAAAATCTCGCATCTAAATAACTTCCTTCCTGTTTTTTTTTAGCATTTGATGCTGTTGATGAGGTATCAAGTGTTTCATAATAAGTAGAAAAAGAAGGAGAAAAATATAAATTTTCTGATTGTTCAAATGATGTGCCTAAAGAAAAACCCGTAGTTCTACTTTCATAACCAAATTTACTCATCAAATCAGTATTTGAAGACTCGATAGTAGTATTTAAACTTTTATTTGAATTTCTAAAGTTTGGATTTAATAGAGTTAGTTTACCTTGAATTGATGTATTGCTTATTAAGAAACTGGTATCTATTTTTTTTCCCTGACCCATAAAATTGTTCTCTTTAATACCAAAATTTAGAGTTGAGCCACTAGTACCAGTACCTGCGCCAGCATAAATTTCACCTGTTGGTTTTTCTTCAACTTCAATATTTATTATTTTGGTTCTTTTAGTTGAGCCTTCTAATATTTCAGTTTTAACAGTTTTAAATATATTTTTTCCTTTAACTGCATTTATTGATTTATTTATTAAAATTTCATTATAAGCGTCACCTTCATCAACAATTAAAGAGTTTCTAACAACATTTTCATCCGTTATGTAATTTCCATAAATATTAATTTTTTCAACATATGTTTTTTTAGTTTCTTCTAATTTAATAGTTAAATTTATTTTGTTTTTATCAGATATCGCTTCCGTATACTTCGCGTTAATAAATTCAAATTCTTTAGTTAAAGCTATTTTATCAATTTCATTAAGTATTTTTTCAATTTTGTTCAAAGAATAATTTTTACCTTTTAATTTATCGAATAAGTTTAAAATGTTTTCAAAATTCTTAATTGAATAAGTGTCTGGAATATTCAATTTCAAATTATTAAAATAATATTTTTCACCAGTGTTAATATTAAATACTAATTCAAAATTAGACTCGTCAATTATTTGTGCTGAAGAACTATCTACAGAAATATTAAAATAACCATTATTTTTATAATAATTAGTTAATAATTTTTCATCAAATTTAATTCTATTTATATCTAAATATTTTTTCTTAGAGATAAATTTCCAAAATTTAGCCTCTTCAGATACAATTATATTTCTTAATTTTTTATCTTTAATTTTTTTATCACCAATGAATTTAATTTTTCTAATTAAAGCTCTTTTTCCAAGATTTATATCGTAAATCAGATCTACAGTATTATTTGAATTAGATTTAATCTTTGGGTTAACCTTTGCAAAATAGTACCCATTAGATCTTAAAATATTAGTTATTATTTTTTCATCAGTTTTAGCTATACTTTCTAAAAATGAAGATTTTTCTTTAAGTTGTACTGCATCATTTAATACTTCCAGAATTTTTCTTCTTTTAATTCCCTTGAATACCAATGTCTGAACAACTGGATTTTCTTTTACATTTATTTTTAGAATGCCGTTATTAAAAGAAACATCAATATCACTAAAAAAATTTGTACTGTACAAATTTTTTATTATCAGATTTAAATTTTCATTTTTTAAATCTTGTTTTTTATCTAATTCACTAAAAAGTACAATTGTTTCATCAGAAATTCGCTCGTTTCCTGATACCACAATATTTTTAATTATTTCAGAATTAATATTTGTGTTAAATAAAAAAATAAAAATAAAAATAAAAAATAATTTTTTCATAAATTCTAGTTATAATATACATAGATCATTACATTTCAATCTAACTTCTTCCATAACTTTTGATATTTGTTTAACATTTTTTGGTCTTATATTTAAATATTTTTTAAAAACTTTCATTTGAATAATTTTTATTAAATTTTTATGAATATCATTATACATAATTTTTCCATTCAAGTAAAAATTAACTAATTCATCGTTAGCCGAAATCAATATTGTTTCGAATAAAGAAATTCTATCAGGTATCATTTTTAAAATATGAAGAGCGGGAAATTGATTTTTATTTGGTTTTGATAATTCTAAATTATTCAATATTTTTAAATTTATTTTTTTTGATTTTATTTTTTTATTTTTTTTTGAATATATAGAATTAAAAATTGGAATTTCCATATCAGTGTCATGAGCTAGAAACTTTATTAAACCATTATTAAATTTAATAATCGCATGAACATACGATTTTGGATGGATCAAAATTTTAAATTTTTTTTTATTAATATTAAATATTCTTTGAGCTTCAATAACTTCAAATACTTTATTCATTAAATTTGCTGAATCTATAGAAATTTTTTTACCCATTGACCAATTGGGGTGTTTGATGGCAAATTTTGGATTAATATTTCTTAAACTTTTAGTTGGTTTATTTAAAAAAGGTCCTCCGGATGCTGTCAATATAACTTCTTCAATATTAGCAACGTTAGAATTGTTGATCATAGACCATATTGAAAAATGTTCAGAATCAATTGGAATGAAATTTGTTTTATATTTTTTTAAATTTTTTTTAATAATATTCCAGGCGCAAATAATAGATTCTTTATTTGCTAAACCAATTGTTTTGCTGCATTTAATCGATTCAAGAGTTGGATTTAAACCGGATAACCCTGAAATTGAACACATAGTGTAATCAATTTTTTTTTTAATTATTTTTTTTATTATTGAATGATCATGAAAAACTTTTATTTTTTTTTTAATAAATTTTATTTTATATTTTAAATATTTTTTTTTATTTATTATGATTACATTTTTTACATTAAGATCTATAGCTTGTTTATAAATTTTTATTACATTATTATTTGTTGACAAAACAATAACTTTAAAATCTTTTATATTTTTTTTAATAATTTTAACTGTTGTTTTGCCAATAGAACCGGTTGATCCTAAGACTGCTATTTTAATTGTCATATAAATTAATTTAATATATTAAAAATAATAATTCCAAGGGGCAAACCTAGTAAAATACCATCTATTCTATCTAACAAACCGCCATGACCAGGCAAAATTTTACCAGTATTTTTAACTTTGGCTTTTCTTTTTAAAAATGAAATAATCAAATCTCCAATTTGCGAAAGAAAACTGACCGAAATAACTAATATAGATAAATTAAATAAAGAATAATTTGAAATAAAAGATAAAAATATTAACAAAGATAAAAAAGATAAAATAAATCCACCAATACTTCCTGAAATAGTTTTATTTGGACTGATTTTAGTTAGCTTTTTACCACCTACTAATTTACCAATAATTATTCCTCCTATATCTGTTAAAATACAGACAGAAAGTATAAACAAAACAATCATTTTATTATTATTTTCATTAATTAATGAATTGTAAATAATTATCGTAAAGAAAAATAAATATAATAAAAATAAAATATTATTATAAATAAATTTTATATTACTCAATTTTAGATTTTTTTTAATTAAAATATTTAGTTTATAAAACTCGTAATAACAGAAAATAAAAATAATTAATAAAAATATCATCAAAAAAGAATTATCTAAAAACATCAAGTAAAGTGCAGCAAATAAAATAATTGAAGTTATAATTCTATAAAATAATTCCTTTTTCATTGAACGTTACCAAAATTTCTTTTTGTGTTTTTAAATTCAAAAATAATTTTTTTATAATCACTGACTTTAAAATCAGGCCATAGTTTTTTTACAAAAAAAATTTCAGTATATGCAATTTGCCATAATAAAAAATTACTTAATCTATGAGTGTTTCCTGTCCTAATCAAAATATCAGGGTCTGGAACTCTTTTAGTAAATAGATTGCTGCTAATACATTCTTCTGATATTTTTTGTTTATTTTTTTTTATAGTTTTAAATGCTGATAGTAGTTCTTTTTTTGCTCCATAATTTAAAGCCAGATTTATTTGTAATTTATTATTTTTTTTTGTAATTTTTTGAGATCTATTAAGTATTTTTTTTAATTTTACTGAAAATATATTTATATTTCCAATTACCTTTAATTTGATTCCGTTTTTATTAAGGTAGTCAATTTTATTAACTAAATAATTTTCTAAAAGTTTTAATAAAAAATTTATTTCGCTTTTTGGTCGTTTCCAATTTTCTGTTGAAAAGGCATATAATGTAAGAAATTTTATTTTTTCTCTAATGGTTTGTTTTATAATTATTTCTACTGATTTAAGACCTTGCTGATGACCATAATTTCTTGATCTTTTTTTTTTTATACCCCAGCGACCATTACCATCCATAATGATGGCCACATGTTGTATTAAATTCATATAGTCATTATTTCTTTTTCTTTAGAAATAACTTTTTCATCAATTTGTTTAATATGCTGATCTGTTGAATTTTGAATAATTTTTTCAAATTTATTTTTATAATCTTCACTAATATCTTTGGATTTCAATAATTTTTTCAATTCATCATTTGCTTCACGTCTTATGTTTCTTATTGAAATTTTACATTGTTCGCCTGTTGATTTTATTATTTTTTTAATCTCATTTCTTCTTTCTTCACTTAAATCTGGAATTGGAAGTCTTATTAATTGACCATCTATTTGTGAATTTAAACCTAATTCTGATTTTTGAATTGCAGAATCAATCATCTTTACATTATTTAAATCCCATACTTGAATATTTATCATTCTTGCATCAGGAGTTGTAATACTTGCTAATTGATTTATTGGCATCTTTTGCCCATAAACTTCAACTTTAACTAAATCAAGCATTTTTGCATTTGCCCTGCCTGTTCTTAATGAAGAAAGTTCATTAGTAAAAACATTAAAGGTTTTATCCATTTTTTGACTGTAAGTTTTATCGTTAAACATTATTCACCAATTTTTAATCTATAAAAATCTTTTATTTTTAAATCAGGTATCTTTAATTCATCTATTATATCTCTTACTTTCTTTTTTGGTTCCATAACCCATTGTTGAGATAATAAACAATTTTCTTCTTTAAATTTATTAAGTTTACCAATACTAATTTTTTTTGCAATTTCTTCTGGTTTTCCTGAATTTTTTAATTCTTTTGAAATCAATTCTGTCTCCTTGTCCAAAATATTTTTTTTAATACCTTCATAATTTAACGCTAAAGGATTAGAAGCAGCAATATGCATTGTTAACTGTTTTCCAAATAAATCTAAATTATTAGATTTTTCTTTAGTTTCTAATGCGGCAACTACAGCTAATTTAGATAAATTATCTTTGACAACTGTATGATGATAAGTAAAATTTTTAGCACCATAATGACTTATAGTTTTTGTTCTACCAATGGTAATTTTCTCGCCAATTTTAGTAATTAAGGCAACTAAATTTTCATCAACTGTTTTGCCATTTTGCATTATAAAATTTTTTAACTTTTCGATATTTGAATCACATTGATTATTTAATTCACTCAATTCTTTTACAAAATTAGTAAAATCATCATTTTTTGCAACAAAATCAGTTTCACAATTAACCTCTATTACTGAAGTTTTTTGTCCATCTCCACTTACAGCAATTACACCTTCATTAGCATCTCTTGACATTTTTTTTGAAGCTTTAGATATTCCTTTTATTCTTAAAACTTCCATTGCTTTATCAATATTACCTTTTGCATCTGCTAGAGCTAAACTGCAATCTTTAAAACCGGCTCCTGACGATTGTCTTAGTAATTTAATTTTTTCTATTTCACTCATAAATAGTTTGATTTATTAGTTTAATTTAGAAGTAAAAATAACTGTTTTTTTTGCTTTTTCTTTATTATTTTCAATAAACTTTTCTTCTTTTTTATCTTCTATTGTTAATTTTTTTTCAGAAGGTTTTGGAGTTTCTTTTTTTGCATTTACAATAGTTTCTTTAAGCAAGTTACAATATAAATCAATTGATCTTCTTGCATCATCATTTCCAGGAATAGGAAATTCAATGCCTTCTGGATCTGAATTTGTATCAAGAATTGCAACAATTGGTATTCCTAATTTAATTGACTCTTTGATTGCTAACGATTCATAGTTTGTATCAATTATAAAAACTAAATCTGGAATTTTTTTCATTTCAGTGATTCCGCCTAAAGATTTTAGAAGTTTGTCTCTTTGAACACTCATTTTTAAAAGCTCTTTTTTTGTGAAACCTCTATTTTCAGAAGAAAGATTCATCTTAATTTTTTCTAATTTTTTTATTGATTTTGAAATGGTTCCCCAATTTGTTAACATGCCTCCTAACCATCGATGATTTACATAGTATTGTTCTGTACTTTTACCTAATTCTGCAATTGCCTCGGATGCTTGCTTTTTAGTTGAAATAAAAAGTATTTTGCCTTTATTTATAATTGTATTGTAAACTTTTTCTAAAGCTACATTTGTAAGCTCTAAGGTTTGTGTTAAATCTATAATGTGAATTGAATTTCTCTTCCCAAAGATATATTTCTTCATTTTTGGATTCCATCTAAGTGTTTTATGACCAAGATGAACTCCAGCTTCTAATAGTTGTTGGATAGTTAAGTTAGGTATCTTCATATTTTTTCCCGGTTATGCCACCACAATAATTTCCACTTAAGGACCGGAGGTATAAAACCACAAATTGTGTGCGTATTAATTTAAACTGTTATTTACAAACTAATTATTGAGAAAACAAGTATTTTTTTAATTAATTAACGTTGAAATATCTTTATTATTTAAAGATCCAAGTGTTTTTCTATCAACATATCTCTTATCTCTTAGTTTAAATATTAAATTATTAGCATTATTTTTGATTACAATTTTTACGTCAGTTTGTGCCTTTTCTTTAGATAAATTAGATAAATTTTTGAAAGAATCTAAATTTTCAGAAGTAAATTTAATTTTTTTGATGGGTTTATTAATTAATTCTTTAAGTGAAACTATTTTTTTTACATTAATTTTTTTAAATCTATTGTTTCCTTCAGAAAGATTTTTTGCTAAAGTAATAATTAATGAATTTCCTTCAACTAATAAGTCTCTATTCATTTCAAAATTATCTGAAAATATAAAAAGTTCAAATACACTGCTCAGATCTGAAAACTTAACAATTGCATAAGAATTGCCTTTTTGAGTCTTCTTTTCTTGTGTTTTTAAAACTGTTGCAGCTATATTTGTCTCAGCAATCTCTTTAGTATTATTAAAATCTATAAAGTCGTTAATTTTATATTCTTCATAAATATTCTTAAATTGATTTAAAGGATGATCAGAAATAAAAAAACCCAGAGCTTCAAATTCTTTTGATAGACGTTCTTCAAAAGGCCAGTCATTGATTTTTTCTAGTATATTGTTGCTATTATCTTGCGCAACATCAAATAGCACAATCTGATTTATTGATTTATTATCAAAATTATTCTTTGATTTAAGAATAATATTTGGGATAGAATTAAATAAAGATTGTCTATTTGAATTAATTGTATCAAAAGCACCAGATTTAACCAAACCTTCTAGCTGAAGTTTATTAATATCTTTTGGATTAACTCTATTTATAAAATCGTTTAAAGATTTAAATTTACCTTTATTTTCTCTTTCATCAACAATATTTGAGATGGCTTCATAACCAATATTTTTTAAAGCTCCTAATGCATAAAAGTAATTTTTTTTATCTGATCTAAAATCTGCAAAACACCTATTAATATCTGGTCTTACAATATTAATATTTAATCTTTTTAATTCTTCGTGGAATTCACTTAATTTATTTTGATTAGATAGTTCCATAGACATTGAAGCTGCAAAAAATTCATGAGAATAATAAGTTTTTAAGTATGCTGTTTGATAAGCTATAATAGAATAAGCCGCAGCATGGCTTTTGTTAAAACCATAAGATGCAAATGGTTCTATTTTTAAAAATATTCCTGCTGCAATTTCTTTGTTAATGCCATTCTTAGAGGCACCCTCTATAAATCTTTGTTTTTGTTTTTCTATTTCAAATCTTTTTTTTTTGCCCATTGCCCATCTTAAAATATCAGCTTCTCCAGCTGTAAATCCTGACAGAGTTTGTGCAATTTGCATTACTTGTTCTTGATAAATAATTACACCATAAGTTGGCTCTAATATTTCTTTTAATTTAGGATGAAGGTAGTCGGGTTTTTTTTTTCCATGTTTGCAATCATTATAAATAGGTATGTTGCTCATGGGTCCTGGACGATACAAAGCAACTAAAGCTATAATGTCTTCCAATCTGTTTGGTTGCATTTGCATTAAAGCTTCTCTCATTCCTGTACTTTCAAGTTGAAACAAACCAATTGTTTTACCGCTAGATAAAAGTTTAAAAACGTTTTGATCTTCATAATCTATAGTTTCGACTTTAAATTCTTTATTATTTTTATTTATTAAATTTTCAGTTTTTTTAATAACTGTTAATGTTTTAAGTCCTAGAAAATCAAATTTAACTAACCCAGCATTTTCTGCAGAGCGCATGTCAAATTGAGTAGATGGTAATAAAAAATCTGACGAGGAATCTCTATATAAAGGAACGGTCTTAGTTAATTTTTTATCAGCAATAACAACGCCCGCAGCATGAGTTGCAACATTTCTATTCAAACCTTCTAGTTTTAATGATAAATCAACTAATTTTTTTACTCTTTTGTCATCATTAATTAATTTTTGTAATCTTGGTTCTGTATTAATACATTGAGAAAGACTCATTGGCCTTGATGGATCAAATGGAATCATTTTACATATGCTGTCAACAAACCCATAAGGAAGACCTAATACTCTACCAACATCTCTAATAACCATTCTGGCTTTTAATTTTCCAAAAGTAATAATATGTGCAACGCTATCTTTATATTTTTTAGTTAAGTATTGAAAAACAAGATCTCTTTTTTCCTCACAAAAATCTATATCAAAATCTGGCATGGAAATTCTATCTGGATTTAAAAATCTTTCAAAAATCAGATTAAATTTAATTGGATCTATATCAGTTATTGACATGCACCACGCAACCAAAGATCCGGCTCCAGACCCTCTACCAGGACCTACAGGTATTTTATTTTTTTTAGACCATTTAATATAGTCAGAAACAATTAGAAAATAACTAGAATAGTCCATCTCTTGTATAATTTTTATTTCATGGTTCAATCTAATCTTATAATCTTTATAATTTTCATTTAGATGAATTTCTTTTTCTTTTATATTAAAAACTTTTAAAAATTTATCTACAAGGCCCTCTTCAGCTTCTTTTTTTAATAAATCATTCGCATTTATTCCTTTTTCAGAACTTATATTGGGCAAAATTGGTTTAGAAGGTAGAGGTCTAAAATTACAACGATAAGGAAAGTTATAATTATTTTCTAATGCTTCGGGTAGATCTGAAAACAAATCAATCATTTCTTGATTTGTTTTGAAGTAATGATGGCTTGATAATTTTATTCTATTTTTTTCATTTATATAGGTTTTTGAACCAATGCATGTTAAAGCATCATGTGCATCGTACATACTTTTATCAAGGTAGTAAACTTCATGAGTTGCTATAATTGGTATTTGTAATTCTTTTGATTTATTTAGATTAAAATTTTCAAAAGACTTTTCATTTTCATCTCCATGTCTTTGGATTTCTATATAAAAATTATCTTTATAAATTGAATTAATTTTTTTATAAATTTCATCTATTTCATTTAATCTTCCCTTATTAAAAAGTTTACCGATTAAACCATTTATTGAACCTGAAAATACTGATATTCCCTCATGTTCAATTAACAAATCTTCAAAATTACAATAGGGATTGGTTTGATTGTCATTTTCTAAGTATGATTTTGATGAAAGTTCAATAATTCTTTTATACCCATTATTATTTAATGCTATTAATGGAACTAAACCAAAGACATTTTTAAATTTAAAAAAAATTTGAGTACCAATGATTGGTTGTGAACCTGCTTTGGAGATATTTTCAGAAAAATCTAATGCACCACATAGATTTATAGTGTCAGACATGCCAACGGATTGAATTTTATTGTTTTTACAAAAGTCTCTAAGTTCTTCAATTTTTACAGCTCCTTCACAAATTGAATACTGAGTATGTATTTTTAAATGGTTAAAATTTTTATTTTCTGATTCTTGCATTAGTAGCTTTTATCCTACCACTAATTAATTCCATTTTACAATCTGCCATATTAGCAAAATATCTATTATGAGTTGCAAAAATTATTAGTCTATTGCTACTTTTTAAATTAAACAAAATTTTAAATACTTCTTTTGCATTATTATAATCTAAATTTCCAGTTGGTTCATCGGCAAGAATTATTTCAGGTGAATTTATTAATGCTCTTGCTAAAGCTATTCTTTGAATCTCACCTCCCGATAGTTCAGATGGAAAATGCTCCAGTCTATTAGATAATCCTAAATTTTTAATAATTTTTTTAGAATCTTCTATTGCTTTTTTTTTGTTATTATCAATTGATAGTCTAGCTAAGTATACATTTTCTAAAGCATTGAAGTCTGGAAGTAAATTGTTGTCTTGATAAATAATTCCAATTTTATTAGCTCTTAGTTCGTCATTAACAGATGTTTCTGAAAAATTTATATTATTATTTAAAATATAAATATGTCCCGAAGATGGTCTATCTATTAAAGATAATAAATTTAGCAAAGTAGATTTGCCTGAACCTGACGGGCCGACTAAAGAATAAACTTTACCTTTCTTAAATGAAAAATTAATTTTATTCAAAATTTTAATTTTTTTACGTACGCCATATTGTTTAACAAGTTTTTTGATTTGTATCAGATTATTCATATTTCAATGCTTTAACCGGATCTAATTTTGATGCTTTAATTGCTGGATATATAGAAACTATCGAAGTAACTGTTATTGAACATATTGCTATTAAAAAAATTGATTGAATATTGATTTCTGATGGCATTTTACTTAAATAATATATTTCTTCTGGAAATAAACTAACATTAAAAATATTACTAAAAAATTCTCTAATATTTTCGATGTAAAAAGAAAACAATACTCCAAGAAAAATTCCAAAAAAGGTCGCAATTGACCCAATTAAAAAACCAACCATAAAAAAGATTTTAGCAATAGATTTGTTTCGTACTCCTATAGATTTTAATATAGCTATTTCTTTTGTTTTATTTTTAACAAGAATTGTTAAACCTGAAATAATATTAAAAGCAGCAACAATAATTATTAAAGATAAAATTATAAACATTACATTTCTTTCAACTTTCAATGCTGAAAACAATGATTTGTTTAAATCAGACCAAGTGTAAACATATTCTTGATTAAAAATTTCTTGTAATTTTTTTTTTGTAAGTTCAATGTTTTTTGGATCCTTTAAATAAATTTCTAAAAATCTTTTTGATTCTTCTAAATCAAACAAATTTTCTAAATCTTTAATATTTATAAAAGCTATATTTTGATCAAAATCTGCTAATCCGCT
>Ga0187833_10000677_pt1 | contig 39530 bp, 34 predicted proteins | sample ETNtaG_37_FD_167968 | JGI IMG/M metagenome (GOLD analysis project Ga0187833, IMG submission 167968) | Marine microbial and viral communities from oxygen minimum zone, Eastern Pacific Ocean - ETNP2014_SV_400_PacBio MetaG (Illumina Assembly) | ecosystem: Environmental > Aquatic > Marine > Hypoxic...
AGCAGTGAGCCGGTGGACAGCCTTGAGCCGGTGGACAGCCTTGAGCCGATAGACAGCAGTGAGCCGGTGGACAGCCTTGAGCCGGTAGACAGCAGTGAGCCGGTGGACAGCCTTGAGCCGGTAGACAGCAGTGAGCCGGTGGACAGCCTTGAGCCGGTAGACAGCAGTGAGCCGGTGGAAAATCCTAAAATAGCTGAAAACCCTGAACCAGCTCTGAAGAAAGCCCTCAGTTCAGAATCGCAGGAGTCTGATTCCGGCATAACTGAGAACGTCAGCAAATCTGAGACATCTCAGCCGTCAGAAAGCAAAGATATTTAGGTCATGACTACCGGTTCGATTTCTAGCAGCAGATCGAACCGGTTTTTAACACCAAGCACAACCTCCTTCGCCAGCGTCATAACATCATCGCCAGTTGCTTTATCCTGGTTCGTGATGACCAGCGCATGCTGGGTTGAAACACTGGCATCACCAACCCTCAATCCAATTAATCCAGCCTGATTAATCAAGGCTGCAGCTGACAGTTTGTGCTTGCCATCAGCCTCACCCATCGAAAATACGTCAGGATGGCTGCGCTGAATTCGCTCCAGCTCGAGAGTTGAGACTTCAGGATTCTTGAAGAAACTACCTGCATTACCGACAACCGCAGGATCTGGTAGTTTGCGAGAACGAATGCCAATGACTGCATCTGCGACCTGTCGTGCGGTTACATTGCGACTATTAGCAAACTGCGACGCCAGATCCCCATATTTCAGCCTGGGTTCAAATTGTGAATCGAGCTCCAGCGTAACAGAGACAATAACCAAACTGTCTTTCAGTCGATGTTTGAATACACTATCACGATATCCAAATCTGCAATCGTCGCGATCTACCACAACCTCATCACCAGTCCTTCTATCGAGGGCTGTCAGCGCCACAAATCTCTCTGATAACTCAACACCGTAAGCGCCGATGTTCTGGATGGGTGCTGCACCCACTAATCCTGGTATGAAAGATAGGTTTTCCAGACCGTAGAGACCCTGATCAATTGTCAGATTAACCAGCTGATGCCAGCTTTCACCTGCCATAGCGGTCAAACGATGATCGGATATTTCAACACCCTTCAAACCGATATTAATCACCAGCCCTTCAATATCCCGGGTTAGAACGACATTGCTGCCTGAACCCAATACAACAACTTCAAGCGATGTATCCCGGGCAAAGACCAGGGCTTCGGCCAGATCCTGCAAAGACAACACACGACAGTAGTAACGGGCCAGCACATCAATACCCATTGTGTTACTCAACCGAAGCGATACATTGTGCTCGATCGTAAACGCCAAGACCGGGTCCTGTTAAGTTGATCTGCTTCAATTATACCGGTTTGCATGAGTTCAAGCCCTGACTCTCTGCGAGGGAACAATTCTCATGCGACACAAATGTCAGCAAGGTATACTTCTTACCTAATTTTTATCAAACATCAGAGGTATCATGGATTTAAAAGACAAAGTTGCGTTTATTACAGGTGGCGCATCAGGTTTAGGACTGGCGACTGCACAGAACTTCATCAATGCCGGTGCGAAAGTCTGTCTATTTGACTTAAACGCAGAGAATGCGGAAAGTGCCGCAAGCTCTTTCGGTGAAAACGCAACTTTCGCCACAGGGGACGTGGCCGATGAAGATGCTGTCAAAGCTGCGATAGAGAAAACCATGGATTCTTTCGGCACAATCCACGTGAATCTAAACAGCGCAGGCATAGGCGCGGCTGCAAGAACGCTTGGCAGGGATGGACCGATGCCGCTTAATAACTTTGAGTTCGTTATTCGCGTTAATCTGATTGGAACCTTTAATGTCCTGCGACTTTGCAGCGAGGTGATGGCTAATAATGAACCCGTTACGGAAGATGGAGAACGAGGCGTGATTATTAATGTGGCATCAGTTGCTGCATTTGATGGTCAAATCGGCCAGGCTGCCTACAGTGCAAGTAAGGGCGGTGTCGCGGGTATGACGTTGCCTATTGCAAGAGACCTGGTGAAACAGGGTATTCGAGTAGCAACCATTGCACCTGGGATATTCGAGACTCCCATGATGCAATTCGCACCTCCTCAGGTGCGTGAACCGCTTATTGAAATGACTCAATTCCCAAAACGTTTGGGTAATCCGACGGAATTCGCACAGACGGCCGCTTATATCGTGAACTGCAGTTACATCAATGGTGAAACTATCCGCCTCGACAGCGGCATTCGCATGCAACCAAAATAGAAACCGAGAGGCTGATTAGTGTGATCAGCCTCTATTCAATCTTCGAGCAGTAAACGGGTTTGCTGTAAATCCTTCTCTGTATCAACTCCCGGTGGTATTTTCTCAACCGCCTCCGCGACATGAATCTGCAAGCCTTTGCGGAGGATTCTAAGCTGTTCTAACCGTTCAATTTGCTCAATCTCATCTACCGGCCACGTGACATACTGGTTCAGCAACCTCACTCGATATGCGTAGATGCCAACATGTCTCTTGTACTGAATCCTGTCATCCATTTCATTCGGCACGCTATATTGCAGGCTATGAGGTATATGATCCCGATCCCAGGGGATTGGAGCACGGCTGAAATACATGGCCATACCCTTCTCGTTTGAGACTAACTTCACAATATTTGGATCAAACAACTCATCCAGACCATCGATAGTTTCGTACAGGGTTGCCATGGATACATCGTTCTCTGCCAGATTACCTGCGACCTGATTGATCACCTCTGGTGGAATCAGCGGTTCATCTCCTTGTACATTGACCACGATATCGTCATCCCGCATTGATTCTAAACGTACGACTTCCTGTATTCGGTCTGTTCCTGAAGGATGCTCAGCAGAAGTCATGCAACTCAAACCACCAAAAGACGTGACGACCGAGGCAATTCGTTCATCGTCGGTAGCCACGATTATCCGTCTGGCATCGCTCTTAGACGCCTGCTCATAGACTCTCTGTATCATCGGCTTACCTGCTATCTGAACCAGAGCCTTTCCAGGTAATCGCTGAGAGTCATACCGGGCAGGAATCACGACTGAGAAATCCAACGGCTATTCTCCTAACTATCCAGCTTTTCATCCGTCGTCAACTGTCGCGCTTCTGTATCCAGCATCACTGGAATATTATCCTTGATGGGATAGGCCAGACCATCTGCACGACACCACAGTTCATCTGCATCGCTTTTTAAATCAAGCTTCCCTTTACACAGGGGGCAGACCAAAATTGCCAATAATTTTTTGTCGACTGTCACTTATTCCCCCGCAAAAAATGCATATTATTCATTAGTTTCCTATCGCTTTCAGTTCGGATACGTTCATCCCAATTTTGCTTAACACTGCCGCCAGAAAATTATTCGAGATTTCAACTTCCACTGACAGATACCAGAAATTCTGATGAATCAAACCAGGATTCAGGAGTCGGCACTTTGTCGCATCTTTTTCCGTCATCACTACAGGTAAGCTGTCACCAAAACTCAGATCCGCCAACTCAAACCGGTGATGGTCTTCAAATCTATGCTCAATGACTTCGTAGCCCACCTCACGCAACGTGTCGAAGAATCTATCCGGATTACCGATTCCTGCGACACCATGAACAGTTTCAGAACCAAGTGATTCTTTTAGGACTTCTCCTGTCGTTAGACTCTTAATTCCAGCTGGCACGAGGTTCATCCTCATGTGATTTCGCTCTGCCTGAGAAGGCAGAAAAGTGATCTCATCCATACCGTTGGTAACGACAATATCAACTTCATTGAGCCTGCCTACAGGCTCCCTCAATGGACCAGCGGGCAGACACAGCCCGTTTCCCAAACCCTTCATTGAGTCTATGACGACAATCTCTACATCGCGGTCTAACGCATAGTGCTGCAAGCCATCATCAGATAACACAACATCACAACCATAATTATCCAGCAAATATCTCACCGCTGCTGGTCGATCAGGGTCAATGACAACTGGACAACCCGTTTTTCTAACCAGCATTACCGCCTCGTCACCTGAAACAGCCGGATCACTTAGAGCCGTCACCTCGAGAGGATATTGAATCGCCTTTCCGCCGTAACCGCGACTGACAATCCCGGGATGATGACCTTTGCCAAGAAGTTGTTCCGCCAACCAGGCGACGAGGGGTGTTTTACCTGTACCCCCAATATTGATATTACCCACAATTATCACCGGTACCGGTGCTTTCCACGGCTTCGTCCTGCGTCGGCGAATCACAGCTATTCCTGAATAGAGCAGTGACAGTGGTGCCAGCAACTTGACCCAGCTGTGTTTCTGGTACCACCCCTTAGTCAGAGGATTAGAGTCAACTGTTAACCACCTAACACGAGCTTCCCGTCTAGCCAACACGGGCTTGAAATCTGGTTTGATAAAGATTGGAACCTCAGCCTCATCGGATTCTGACCGAAGATTATGCAAATCTGCGTAGTGCTTGCCGTTCTTGAGTAGATCCTGATGCGAACCCTGCTCAACTATTCGGCCATCATCGATAACCAGGATTCGATCAGCTTTTTCAATTGTTGACAGTCGATGCGCAATAACAATTGTTGTCCTCCCTTCTGTTACGGCTTCAAGAGCATACTGAATATAGCGTTCTGACTCAGAATCCAGCGCAGAAGTTGCTTCATCCAAGATGAGGACCGGTGCATCTTTCAGAAAAGCCCGGGCAATTGCGAGGCGTTGTCTCTGACCACCGGAAAGCAGAACGCCATCATCGCCAACCACAGTTTCAAGGCCATGTTCCAGTTGTTTAATGAAAGACCAGGCATGAGCTTTCTCTGCAGCATTCTGAATTTCAACTTCGCTTGAACTACGTAACGCACCATAAGCAATATTCTTAGAAACCGTATCGTTAAATAGGGTGACATTCTGAGTAACGATTGCCATATGTTGCCGAAGGTTTATTAATTTGATATCGGCAATCGGTTTGTCATCGAGCAGTATCAGACCAGAGTCGGGTGAATAAAAACGGGGAATCAGACTCGCCAATGTACTCTTTCCACTCCCGGACCGACCCACTAGCGCAATTGTTTCACCGGGTTCAGCAACAAAACTGACATCCTTTAAAACAGTTTCTTCTGATCTGTCGTATGAGAAACTGACGCCACGAAACTCCAGTTTTCCATTAACGACGTCAAGTTCCTGATCTCCTTCATCTGTTTCGGTTTCTTCATCGAACAAGTCGAATATGTCTTCAGCTGCAGCTAATCCGCGCTGCACTGTTGCATTAACTTCTGACAGTTGGCGGATAGGTTTTGCCAACAGACCGCCCGTAACAATGAAAGCCACTACATCGCCCGGGCTCATACTGGAAAGCAATAGCGGATCTAAGGCCAACCAAACTAACGTTGCCAGGGCAAGTGATACAAAAACCTGAATGACAGGAGTTGCCACCGAAGAGGTAATAACCATTTTCATGGACTGACGGCGATTGTTATTACTAACACTTTCGAATCGGTGTCGTTCGTAATCAGCTCCACCGAAAGTTCTCACTTCTTTGTAACCCTGAATAGTTTCAGAAGCGACATGAGTTACATCACCCATCGAGTCCTGAATCCGTTCACTAATACGTCGAAATCTTTTTCCTGCGTAGCTGACCAGAACTGCAATAAACGGCGCAACTGCAATAAAGATCAGTGTGAGTTTCCAGTTCAGGTAGAAGAGATAGCCAAGATAGCCTAAAACGGTAAAACCCTCTCGAATAATCACTTTGACAGCATCAGTTGCCGCACCCGTTACCTGATTGACATGAAAAGTGATCTTCGCAACGAGGTGCCCCATGGCATTTCTGTCATAAAAACGACTTGGCAATACCAGCAGACGATCGAATAACTCAATCCTTAGATTATGAACCAGACTTGTGCCGACATAGGTTATGAAATAATTACCGATGAACGTACCCATGCCACGAAGTATGACAATCAACACAATGGCTAAAGGGATAATACTTCTGTTTAATGCAGCGTCCTCACCAAATATCTGTCTGATATACGGGACGATCCGGGAATCGGCCAAAGGATCATTACCACCCAGAGAATCGACGATATATCCAACCAGTTGCAGGAAACTCACGTTGGCTACCGAATAGATGACGAAACCTGCAACGCTGAGAAAGAAGGCAGGCCAATAGGGCAGGACATAAGACAATAATCGTCCGTATAGCTGGACATCCGATGTGCCTGGATTTGAATCCTTATTCATCGCTGTTCCTGGTTGTGAGGCTGAGATATATAAAACCCAACTGTCCTGCTGCATCCATTGCGGTGACAACCGACTGATGAGGTGTAGCTGAATCAGCAGTGATTATCAACGGGATACTGGAATTTCCTTCACTCACTTTTTCAATTGCGCTTTTAAGTGTGTCTATTTTGTTATTTATCAGTTTCACTTCATTGACCGCGAACTCACCGGAACGGGTAACCGTTATCTCAATCTGTTTTTCTGTGATTTGCGCCTGCTCCCCTGAAGCTTCCGGTAACTTAATTGCAATACGAGTATCTTTAGTGAAAGTGGTAGAAACCATGAAGAAGATAAGTAACAGGAAGACAACATCAATTAACGGCGTTACATTGATTTCTACTTCAGTCCTGGCGCGTCTGGCAAATTTCATCGGGTATTTACCTGGTATGCCGCCACTAGTTTGTGGCTACCTGGGCGATCTCAGGCTTGTTTTGTCGAGTGTCGGACCGCTCAGCACGATCGCTGTTTAGAACCTCGACCAGTTTAAGCGCTTCCTGTTCCATGCTGATGACCAGTTCGTCAACTCTGCGCTGGAAGAATCGATAAAAGAACAAACTTGGAATTGCAACTGTCAGCCCTGCTGCTGTCGTGATCAGTGCTTCTGATATTCCTCCTGCCAGTAACGCTGCGTTGCCTGTCCCCTCAAGCTTTATGGATGTGAATACCTTGATCATTCCAATCACTGTACCGAGCAACCCAAGCAATGGTGCAATTGCTGCAACAGTACCGAGTGTATTCAGATAACGCTCCATCTCGTGAACAACATGGTTTGCCACCTCCTCTATCGCTTCCTTCATCTGCTCGCGACCACGGCGATGGTTCGTAATGCCTGCCGCCAGAATCTGCCCAAGCGGAGAACCTAAACGCAGTTCACGCAGTTTCCGGTTGTCCATATCGTTATTCTTTATCCAGTCCCAGACCTGAGCAAGCAAATTTCTCGGAACGATTTGCGCCGTTCGGAGTGTCCAGAATCTTTCAACACAAATCGCTGCTGCGATCACCGAACACAACAAGATCGGGACCATCAGCCAACCACCCGCCTGTACCAGCTCAAACAAGGTCCGCACTCCAACAGAATGTTTTTGTTACTCTACCACAAATGGACAAATTTTAGAGCCGTGAGTTCACCATAAAACTGATAATTTCCTAATAAAATCAATCAATTCCGAACAGGCAAACTATACGGAATTCAAGAACCGACCCTTTGAAAACGGCTGTTTTCAATTCCTGAAGAAACAACATTAATTATATCGACCGGATTCAGTAAAGAACCTTATGTCTAGGCTACAATCTTTCTGTCGTACAGATCTGCGATTTCATGGGATGGCAACTTGAGATCCTCTGCCAGAATCTGATCAGTATGTTCACCAAGCCTGGGGGCAGTCATAGCTGGCACGTTAGGTGACTTGCCGAATATAATCGGTGAGGCAGGCACTAGATATTTTCCTATCCCCGGCTGGTCCAGCAGAGAGAAAAGTGGATTATCGACAGAGCAGTCAGCATCCTGCTCAACCATTTCCCTAAACGTCTGATATGGGCCAAAACACGCACCTCCTTTTTCCATCTTTTGTTTCACAGAAGAAGAATCATTCTCCGCAAACCATGGTTCAATCAGCTTGGCCAGTTTTTCCCGTGCCTTAAATCTTTCTCCTTCCAGGTTCAGGTCTACACCTAACTCATTTCCCAGTTTCTCGACCTGATCACCAATACCGGTTGCCTCGACAATAACCTGCCACTGACGCCTGGTCAGACCAACAATCATAAAGCGACGACCATCCCTGGAAACAAAATCTCTGCCAAATCCACCATAAAGATAGTTGCCCGATTTCTGTCGATCATCATTGTTAATCATGACTTCCGAAATATTGCCGAGATGGCCAGCAGTCGCCAGTGCAACATCCTTAAGGGCAAGTTTCACCAACTGCCCTTCACCCGTCTGACGCCTGTGCCTTTCTGCAGCCAGCATGGCCACCGCTGCCATTTGCCCGGTGATATTGTCCCAGGCCGGTAATAGATAGTTTGTTGGATTCTCATTGCCCGGCTCCCCTGTTGCTTCGGTAAAACCAACCGCACAGTTGACGGTATAGTCCACCGCAGTACCGCCGCTTCTATCCCCCAAAACATTGACATAGATCAGATCAGGCCGATACTTCAACAAATTTTCATAGGACAACCACCCTCGGGCAGGAAAATTAGTGAGAAATAAACCTTCATCCCCGCCAGGTCGTGACAGCAGTCTGCAGATCAGCTCCTGCCCTTCCTTTTGTCGAATGTCTACTTGAATAGAGCGTTTGCCTTTGTTCATTCCGTGCCAGAACAGACTTGTACCGTCCCGGGTCACGGGCCAGCGTCGATAATCCAGGCCACCACCAATAGCATCAAACCGAATCACGTCAGCGCCAAGCTGAGCCAGAGTCATACCACCCAGAGGTGCCGCAATAAACGCAGAACCTTCGACCACCCTCATCCCGGATAAAATTCCCGACACTTTTTACCTCTTAAACTCTGTAATTAATCTTCTCAGGCAAACAGGGTAGCTAAGCGCCAATCCAGCACCTTAATGTTTTCTCCTGGGTCCGGGGCTTCCTGGCCTCTTGTGGCAAAGGATTCCAGATGCAATATGACAATCCCCCCTTCCGCCAGTGGGTGTGTATCAACAATTGTGATATCGGACCGCAGAATGTCCTGTTCGAACACCGGCGCAACATGGTCGCAGTGATACCAACCCAATATGGTCATCATATTGGGCAAGGCTCTACTGATTTGCGCTGCAGCCATGGAAATTGTATGACCACCATAGACCAGCCGTTTGCCATAGATACCATAGGTGGCATCGGTATGTGTCATTGCCATATTGAGGGTTAAACGCACAAGTTCTGGTGCCAGTGTCACGGTATCCTGCGCCTCAACCTGGATTTTACTATCTACTTCAAGATCAGAGAAATGACTCCCTCCAACTGAATCCCTGTAACGCTCAAACTTCCAGTCCGGAACTGCCCTTTCCAGTTCACTCATTGCAATCTTATCTGGCATCAAATCAAAACTATCCGCCTGACCTGTATCCGCTTCCGGATCCTGGCAGGGAATCATGGGACAACGCCAAAATAACATGACCGTATCATCATGCTGATTTCTGACGTGCATTTCCAGCGCAACCATGCCGGAAGCCGGGCGTCCTTGTTTGATTTTGTTTTGTTTAAGCGCAACAACCTTCGTCTTCGTCGTCAGTGTGTCGCCAATGAACACAGGCTGCTGTAGAACCAAACCACGATAAAACAGATTGCCCATCACCCTCTGGGAGGGAACGGTAGATTGGCCAATTGCGAGGTTACAAACAACAGATGGATTCACCAGAGTCTCGTCTTTGTCTGTAACAAGACTGCTGAGGTTGTTGTCCAGCGGGAGTCGAAGACGGTCACCAAAGATTGCCTGATGTAACGCAACATATCCTTCCGTGATGGTTATTGATGGTACCTGACTGAAGTCATCACCCACTTTGAAGTCTTCAAACCAGGGCGCAGTTTCCATTACTGTGACCTCCCCCGCGCACTGATAGGCCAAAGTTCTTCAACAACATCATTTCTGTAGGGGTAGTAGAAGTCATATAGATTGACGGTGGGATCGCAGTGAGGTGCAAGCACCTGCAGCTTATCTCCCAACCGGATCTCCTTCGATGGATTGTTGAGCTGGATGATGCCATGCTCATCTCCCGCGAAATGATAAACGACTCCCTCAATATCCCGTAGCTCCGGGTATGCTGTATCAGTTGCCAGACTCTTGATACCAGCATCAACCGTGATCAGACGCTCCTGTGGTTTACTAATGGCCGTTACCAGTGCAAACAGTGAAGGCTCAAAGTCTACAAAGCGTTCGCTGCCCTGCCCACCAATGTCCCGATACTCTACATCCATGAATGCATAGGATCCTGCCTGCAGATCCGTTAATTCACCGATGTCACCATCAATGTTGTAAGTCCCGGTGCCGCCGCCCGTAAAGACTGGTACGTTGATTCCTTCCGACTCCAGCAGCAGTCTTGTCTCTATCCCTTTTTGCAGCAGGTGCGTGTACTTGTCACATCTGGCATCAAAGCCACTGGTATGCATGCAGTTTCCAATGTACATCTGCAAACCCTTGAAGCGAAGACTGCTGCAATTGCCCGTGATATGTTGCGCTAGATTGAGCGCGTCCTGCCCTGGTTGAATCCCTGTTCTTCCCATACCGGGATCAAGATCAACCAGCACATTCAGGCTGAGATCAGCATTCGCTGCCTCACGCTCAAAAAGATCAGCACCCTCGATATGATCGACAACAATTTCGATACCTGTTGACTCTCTGGCCAGCGAGATTACCCGAAGCACTTTCTCTTTTGTCACAACAGGAGATGTGATCAGGATGTCTTCAATGCCACTTGCCAGCATAACCTCCGCTTCGCTCACCGTTGCACAACACACCCCAATTGCACCATTGGCCAACTGTTTTTTTGCGATCACTGGTGACTTGTGCATCTTGGTATGACATCTCAAGTCCATACCACGCGTAGTCAGATAGTCCTGCATCTTCGCGAGGTTCGCATCAAACACATCGAGATCTATGGTTAACGCCGGTGTTGACAGGTCTTGAAGCAAAACCGGCGGGTCAAGCGTGATGGGTTCGAGTTGAAGGTTTGAAACAGAATCCTGAAAAAACTGCTGTAAAGTCGGCATATACTCTCTTTTAAATGACAAAAATCGTCCAACCTAGATGAGAGTCTACCCTAATCACAGTCGTTGTTGGGGCAATCAGGATCCTTTTCAATTTGAAGCGTTATATGATGAATATTGAAGTTTTCTCTCAGCTGTCTGCTGATATCGACATAACCATCCTCAGAATCCCACAACGTATTCTGCGGCATGACCAGATGAGCTGTCAGACAATTCTCATGCGTACTCATCGCCCAGATATGCAGGTCATGGACTTCGGTAACCCCTTCGATGAGCTCAAGGAACTCTTTTACTGAGGCCCTCTCGATACCCTGAGGAACCGCATCTAAAATCAGGTTCACCGAATCTTTCAATAATCCCCAGGTTCCGCCAAGAATCACCAGTACGATAATTAATCCAGCCACTGAATCAACCCACAACCAGTCTGTGTAATAGATTACGACAGCGGTGACAACAACACCCGCAGAAATTACCGCGTCATAAACAAGATGAAGATAAGCACCCCGAATATTCAGATCCTGCTTGCCCCTTCGCATGAACAATATGGCTGTGCCTGCGTTGATAAAAATACCGATCGTGGCAACGATCATCACCGGTCCCACCGCGATTGATGTTGGATGGAACAGCTTTTCAAAAGATTCATAGGCTATGAATCCCGCCACGAATACCAGGACAACAGCATTAGTCATTGCAGCCAGGATGGTGGTTCGCCTGAAACCAAAACTATAGGTGTCGCCGGTTTTTTTCGTGGCTAGATACGATGCACCCCATGCCAGCAACAGACCAAGGACGTCCGACAGATTGTGTCCTGCATCCCCCAGCAGGCTGACTGAGTTGGTAATAAAACCATAGGCCGCTTCAACACATGTAAAACCCAGATTTGCAGCAACAGCAATCAGAAAGCTCATATTAACGTACTGAAAGTCGATGCTGCCATGGTCATGATAATCATGAGCCTGGGCATGACTATCCGAGTGATTGTGTGTATGACTATGCATGCTCAGATCATAAGCCCTAAACTAACTTCAGGGTCAATCACTGAGTGAGTAAATGACTGACATATTCTGCAACAGCCATGCTGGATGTCAATCCAGGGGATTCCATACCAAACAGCTGCAGGTAATTAGGAACGCCATGATCTACCTGGGATTGAATACAAAAATCACGGACTGAATCACCGGGGCCCTGCAATTTGGGTCGAATGCCCACGTATCCTGGCAACAACTTGTCACGCTCAAGCCCAGGAAAGTACTTTTTTGCTGCATTGTAGTAGGCATCCAGACGATCATCAGAAATCGAGTAGTCCTCGTCGTCAACATATTCAACATCAGGACCAAATTTCAGTTGTCCACCCAGGTCAATCGTTGCATGTATACCAAGCCCGGCGCCGGTTTTTTCAGGAACCGGATAAATCAGATGGTTAAACGGATTACGACCACCGTAGGCAAAATATCTACCTCGACATAAGAATAATTCAGGAATGTCACTCCTCTTGATGAAGTCGCAGCGACCTGCAAGTGATTGCGCACCTAAACCTGCAGCATTTACCAGCACCCGGGTCGAGATATCAAATGGTTTTCCATCAATTATACAATTGAGCAAAAACCCATTCTCAATTCTGGAAATGGATTCGACCCGGGTATTTAACACCAGTTGTCCACCCTGATTCGACAGATCAGCAACGAAAGCGCCCATCAGTTCACGGCTGCTTACAATACCTGTCGACGGCGAATGAAGAGCAAGACTTGCCTGCACACCTGGCTCCCTTTCGCTTAACTGATCTTTTGACCAGTAAGTCAGGTCATCAACGCCATTCTGAATTGCTGTCAAACGAATCGACTCAAGAATTTCTTCTTCCAACTCATCCGTGGCTACAATCAACTTGCCGCACCTGTAATGAGGTACTTTTCTTTTTGAACAATATTCGTAAAGAACAGATTTGCCTTTGATACAGAGAGTCGATTTCAACGATCCTTTTTGGTAGTAGATGCCAGCGTGAATAACTTCACTGCTGCGACTACTCACCCCCAGACCATAGTCATCGGCCTGCTCAAGGACAAACACCTCAGAGGTCGGTTGTGCGAGTTCACGTGCAATCGCGAGCCCAACAACACCCCCACCGACAATGCAGATATCTATGTGGTCAGTCATCGAATCTGTGATTAGCCTTGCTAATCGATGTAGAAGAAAGTGTCATTTTTGTTAGGTAACTTGATTCTTTGCAATGGACTGGCAAAACATATGGAAACGATATGAGACCTATTGAACATGCAAATTTCCGTAAAACTGCTAACGATTATGTCACGCACAGGGCAGGATTCCCAAAATCATTATTCACCAGGCTGACTGACTGGGATATATCGGTACTGGCCCTTCTGAGGAAATGTTAACCGCAGCCAGGGAAATTGATAGAAATGCTGGCTTACAGATTGATTATAAATTAGTCAGCGCCGAGGAAACTGGATTGCCGCCTCACTCTGCCGATGTAGTCACCTGCGAATATTTCGGGACCTGGGAGGAAGTAGAGTTTATTAATCTGCAGTCCTTCAGCTATGATGAAACGGCACTCTACACTCACGCTGGTTGACGGGGACGAGTACGGGCGCTGGGATTGGCGCCACCTTGAGCGTCGATGAGACTGAAAGATTCGACCGCGAACTAGCCAATCTTCTGCTGGCTGAATTTCCTGACGATCCTTTGGCAATTCCTCACAGAAATTTTACTCTGACGGCGAAGACTTCTCTTTGATCGAATTGAAAGAAACGCTCTGATAACCTACAACAACGTTAATACGTGAAATTCTTATGGAAGACTCAAAAAAGGAAACCAAACAACTTCTCATTACAAGCGGCATCGTCGATTTCGTTCTTGGCGTAGTGAAGGTGGTAATCGGTCTTTTTTCGAATTCTTACGCTCTGGTAGTGGATGGCATCCATAGTTTCACAGACCTTGCCACCGATATGATGGTCTGGATATTCAATGAGATTGGCACACAAGAACCGGATGAAGACCATCCATACGGTCACGCACGATTCGAAACTTTCGGTACACTGATACTTGGAATTCTGCTGGTTGCTCTCGCTGCATTCCTGGTCTATGACTCGATCATGCGTCTTCTGGCAATCGATCAGTACCCTGCACCTACCTGGTCAGCACTGATTGCCGTATTCATTTCTATCGCTACCAAAGAATGGCTATATCAAGTCACTGCTGAACTCGGTAAGAAGACTCGATCCCGATTACTACAGGCCAATGCCTGGCATCACAGAACTGATTCCTTTTCGTCTATTATTGTCCTGATTGGTGTCATCGGCGCGCTAATGGGGGTTCCATGGTTCGAATTGCTTGCTGCCATCGGGGTTGCCTTAATGATCGCCATGATTGGATGGTCGTTGTCTCGACGGAGCGTAGAGGAATTGGTTGATACATCACTCTCAGAGGCATACGTAAACGAAATCAAGAACCAGATTGAACATGTCGAGGGGGTTCACGGTGTTCATGGGATACGCACAAGGAGAATGGGCGCAGATGCAATGGTTGATATCCACTTGCAGGTCGACCCTTCCATCAGTGTTTCAGAAGGGCATCATATTGGGGATTGGGTGATTAAACATCTTCTGAATCAATTTACCGAGGTGAACGATGTATTTGTTCACATCGACGCTGAAGATGATGAGGATGTCGACGGGGAAGTACCCTCGAAGATCGCCCCACTCCGGCGAGAGGTGCGAGCTGGCTTGTCTGAAGTGTGGGACAAGTTATTACCTCAGGAACATATCCACAAAATGAATCTACACTACTTAAATAATAAAATTGAGGTGGAAATCTTTCTTGCTGGAAACTCAGAACATCAGGTGTTCTCTGACACAGACCAACTCCAGGCTGAACTATTAAAAGCCAGCAGTCAATTACCCTGGTTACGCCATGTCACAATTTGGCGCGACTAGGATCAGTAAGCTGATATTGATGGATTCACAGAGTTCCTCTTTTTCACTAGCTTCTTGCCAGGAACTCAGAACATGCTCACGACATGCTTATTTAACTAGAACGATAACGAGTATTGGCATTCGCGCTCTGTGTTCACAGCCAATGATCCAACCCAGCCTCGCCTGGTGGCACGCTGACATTGCCTGAACTCAGGCTCTTCAGCCAGCATACCCAGTAGGTGCTGACAAACAATGTGGCCTGTCTTTTCCTTATGTCGAGTGCGAGTCATGCGTTTTGCAGCTTTCATCGCCAATTCTGAATGCCCAGACATGCCTCTCCTCCTTTAACTGTTTACTGTTTACTGTTTACTGTTTACTGTTTACTGTTTACTGTTTACTGTCTTGCTGCCTTGCTGCCTTGCTGCCTTGCTGTTAATAACACTGTAGTAAAATAAACTGCCAAATGTGGCCCTCAGGTGAGGAACCAATGTGATCCTGACTACTGTACAAACAAACAGTAACAGGATACTGGTTATTTGTACAGTATTTTATACTTTGAACGACAATGCGTCGTCCAGTTTATCTACTCGAATTCTCTCACCTGCTACAAATCGACCTGCCAGCAATTCCTGTGCGAGTGGATTCTCCAGATATCGCTGAATTGCTCTTTTAAGGGGACGGGCACCATAGACCGGGTCGTATCCGACATCAACTAGAAATTCCATCGCATCTTCGGAAAGCTTCAGACAGATATCGAATTCTTTCAGTCGTTCCTGCAGCACCTGTAGCTGGATCCTGGCAATCCCTAGTATCTGATCCTTCCCGAGGGGATGGAAGACTACTGAGTCATCAATACGGTTCAAGAATTCAGGACGGAAATGTTGCGGAATAATCCCCATGACGGCTGCTTTCATTTCTTCATAGTTAGCCTCACTGGTCAGGTTCTGAATCAGATCAGAACCGATATTCGAGGTCATCACCAATACCGTATTCTTAAAATCTACCGTTCTGCCATGACCATCAGTCAACCGACCATCATCGAGGACTTGAAGCAGGATATTAAATACATCCGCGTGAGCCTTCTCAATCTCATCCAGCAGGATTACTGAGTAAGGTTTCCGCCGCACATGCTCTGTCAGATAACCACCCTCTTCGTAGCCTACATACCCAGGTGGCGCTCCGATCAGTCGTGCCACAGAGTGTTTCTCCATGAATTCTGACATATCGATTCGAACCAGGGCATCTTCCGTGTCAAACAGAAATCTCGCCAGGGCCTTACACAGTTCTGTTTTTCCAACGCCAGTTGGTCCGAGAAACAGAAAGGATCCATTGGGTCGATTCGGATCGGAGATTCCTGCTCTGGATCGCCTGACTGCATTAGAAACAGCACTAACCGCTTCAGCCTGACCAACAACCTGCCTATGCAGTTCACTTTCCAGGTGTAACAGTTTTTCCTTTTCCGCTTCGAGCATTTTTGATACAGGAATTCCTGTCCATTTTGAAACTACCTCTGCAATTTCTTCATCAGTCACTTTGTTGCGAAGCAGTTTCATATCTGTCGTTTCGGCTTGTGCCGCCATCTCCAGTTGCTTTTCAAGACGAGGTATATCACCGTATTGCAACTCCGACATTTTGGTCAGATCACCTGCTCGCCTGGCAATCTCCAGGGCGGCACGCACCTGTTCGAGTTCTTCTTTGACTTGTTGCGCACCATGTAGCGCTGCCTTTTCGGCGTTCCAAATCTCTTCGAGATCGGCAAACTCCCTTTCGAATAAACCGATCGTTTCATTCAAAGCCTCGAGTCGTTGGATAGAACCCTCATCGCTCTCATTCTTCAGAGCCTCGCGTTCAATCTTCAGCTGAATCAAGCGACGTTCCAACCGATCCATATCCTCAGGTTTGGAATCCATTTCCATTCGAATCAGGCTAGCTGACTCATCGACCAGATCAATCGCCTTATCGGGCAGTTGTCGATCGGAGATGTACCGATGTGACAATCTTGCAGCGGCAATGATGGCAGGATCGGTAATATCTACCCCATGATGGATTTCATAACGCTCCTTCAGACCTCTTAAGATTGCGATGGTGTCTTCAACGTTTGGCTCATCTACCTGTACTTTCTGGAATCGGCGCTCAAGTGCCGCATCTGACTCGAGATACTGTCGATATTCATCAAGTGTGGTTGCCCCAACACAGTGCAATTCACCTCTGGCAAGAGCTGGCTTGAGCATGTTGCCCGCATCCATTGAACCCTCTGCCTTCCCGGCACCCACCACGGTATGCAATTCATCAACGAACAAGATCACACTACCTTCTTCTTTAGCCAGTTCATTTAGTACAGCCTTGAGCCGTTCCTCAAATTCACCTCTGAACTTTGCACCTGCAATCAAAGCGCCCATGTCCAGCGACAGTATCTTCTTATCACGCAGTCCTTCCGGTACTTCGCCGTTTAGAATTCGTTGTGCAAGACCCTCGACAATTGCTGTTTTACCCACGCCAGGCTCACCGATCAGCACTGGGTTGTTTTTTGTACGACGCTGCAGAACCTGAATGGTCCGGCGAATTTCATCATCTCGGCCAATCACGGGATCAAGCTTCCCCTGTTCAGCCTGATCAGTCAGATTAATGGTATATTTCTCCAGGGCCTGCCGGATGTCTTCAGCATTAGCGTCATTGACATTATCACCACCTCGAACCTGGTCTATCACCCGCTCTAATGCGCCTTTTTGAATATTGTGTTTTTGAAACAGTTTACCTAGATCGGTTCGGTCCTCTGCGACCGCAAGAATAACCAGTTCGCTGGAGATGAACTGATCTGACCTTTGCTGAGCATATTTATCGACTACGTTCATCAGACGACTGAGCTCAGGAGACATCTGAATATCACCATAGTTGTCCTTAACGACTGGCAGACCGGCCAACAGCTGGTCCAGCTCGTCGTTAAATTGCCCGATATCGACGCCCATCTGACTCAGTAGCGGTCTCGTTGAGCCTCCCTGCTGATTCAGCAGCGCAGAGACCAGATGGACCGGGGTCAGGTAGTTATGATCCCTTCCAACAGCCAGTGACTGTGCGTCAGCCATGGCACTCTGAAGTTTGCCTGTAAAACGATCGATTCTCATACCGGTTCCTTAACTGATGGCCAGCTTGAATTGTTGGTATACACATTTTAATTTGGGGACGTTGTGTCTCGATTCAAGAGACAATCTCACTACGTATCGCGGGTATCCGCTGCCTGGAAGACTGCCTGAAAACGACCCTGCACTAAGGCGAATAGCCAGCATTTCAGTTATTTTGCGTTTTTCCCGGACACCCCTGATAATTTCGCTGCCGGGCTTGCGTCAGGATGCAATCGAATCTGTTATTGACAGATCGGGTTCGAAAAACATCTACTTTCTGTTCGGATAACCAACTACAGCTCATATGCAACCAGAAAGTTACAAGGAAATACTGATTCCAATATCATATCCACAAAAGAGGTTTTCTTGACAAACAAAGTCTACATCACCCCTGATGGCGCCCGGAAGCTTCGTGATGAGCTTAATCACATATGGAAAGTAAAAAGGCCTGATGTAACTCAAAAGGTAGCCGCGGCAGCGGCACTCGGGGATCGATCAGAGAATGCTGATTACATCTATGGTAAGAAACACCTTCACGAAATTGACAAACGAATTCGCTACTTGACGAAAAGATTGGATAACCTCGAAATCGTGGATCGAAAACCAGACGACCTGGAGAAAGTCTACTTTGGTGCCTGGATCAAACTGGAAGATGAAACCGGTACGGTGAAAGTACTCCGTATCGTTGGTGCTGATGAATTCGACCTGGAGAAAGGCTGGATCAGTCTCGAGTCTCCTGTAGCTAAAGGATTGATCGGCAAACAGAAAGGGGACGACGTCATGATTATGAGTCCTCAACGTCAACTGAAAATGACAATTCTTGACGTCGGATACGAGGAAATGTCCTGATGGGCTTCGAACGTCGCAATATCCAGGGAATGGAAGGTTACACACCAGGTGAACAGCCAGGTGATAGCAACACCATCAAACTCAACACCAACGAGAATCCATACCCTCCCTCACCACGGGTCGCGTCCGCCGTAAGGGAATTCTCGAGTGCCAGCTTACGACGATACCCTCCCCCAATGGCAGATCAGTTCCGTGAAATGGCTGCATCACGCCATGGTTTAAACAAAGATAATATTATTGCAACCAGGGGTGGCGATGAGCTGCTTCGTCTCGTTATCACTACATTTGTTGATCCTGGTGAGGTCATCGCCATGACAGATCCGACCTATTCCCTATATCCTGTCCTCGCCCAGATTCAAGACTGCACTACATACAAAATTCCGCTTGAGACTGACTGGAGTCTGCCTCGCGACTTCGCTGAACAGGTGAATGCCAGCAATGCCAAACTGACCTTTGTTGTTAATCCACATGCGCCTTCTGGATATTTGATTGACGGAGAAACAATTCGAAATCTTGCAGAGGATCTGAACGGGATTGTTCTCATCGATGAGGCTTACGTTGACTTTATTGATCCTCGCAGAGGTTACGATTGTCTCTCTCTGGTTACAGAATATAATAACCTGATTTTCCTTCGAACCCTGAGCAAAGGGTATTCACTGGCCGGATTGAGATTTGGATATGGCATTGGGAATCAGGAACTCATTCAACCTATTCTGCAAAAGACGAGAGATAGTTATAACCTGGACGCATTCAGCCAGCGGATTGCCACCGCAGCTTTCAAGGATCATGACTATGCGCGTGGTACCTGGCAAAAAGTGAGGGATGAGCGAGACCGTATCAGTCCCCTGCTGCGACAACTCGGTCTTGATCCAACCGCAAGTGAGTCAAATTTCCTACTGGTCCAGCTCGCCTCAGATTCAAGCCTTACCGCAAAGGAAATTTACGAGGCACTCAAACAGCAGCAGATTCTGATACGTTATTTTGATCAACCACGACTCTTGGATAAGCTGCGGATTACAGTCGGCAGTTATGGAGAAAATGAACATTTAATTGCGGCACTTCGAGAACTTCTCTGAGATCGTGCGTGCCAGTTCAACCAGATGTCTTGTATAAACTTAACCGTCAGGAATTCACCAGCCGTTAGTCATACCAGAATCTTTTCCTGGTGGATCGAGCCGTCTCCATCTTCACGTTGCTACCCTCAACATGTATCAATATCGATCCAGTCTCTGCTGTGTTGAGTACTCGAATATCCCGTGCACGATATCGAGCCAATACCGTGGGGTGCGGATGGTTAAATCGATTCCTGTATCCTGCAGAGACCACGATCGTTGCTGGACGAATCCGATTTAGAAACGCAGGACTTGAGGATGAAAGACTGCCATGGTGAGGTGACACCATCACGTCAATGATCGGCAGATCATGATTTAGCAGTAACGCCTCCGTGTCTTTCTCAATGTCACCAGGGAGTATCATTGAAAACCATTCAGACTCCACAAGCAAAACACACGACCGATCATTTTCACTCTGACCTGATCCACCCAGCAATACCTCAAAGTGGACACCATCCAAAGACCAGCGCTGACCTTGAGAACAACCAATCCACTGCCCGGGCTTTCTAGGCAGTAGTCTGTCGGACAGCAGGTTGCTTGCCAGCACCTGCTGAACTGGAATCTGCGCAATAAGCCCTGCCAGGCCACCGGAATGGTCAATATCACCGTGGCTGAGAACCAGTGTATGGATATCTGCCTGACCCAGGCTGCGCAAAGCGGGTGCAACAATCTGTTCTCCAGCATCAAATCGTGAGCCAAAGGCAGGACCGGTATCATAAACGACCGCATGGTTTTTAGTTTTTATGACAACACTCAATCCCTGACCTACATCGAGCACCTGGACCAGTAAGTCCTCAGGTTGGGTCGCAGGTTTGTAGGGTGCAAATACGGGTAACACAAGAACCAGCCCTAACCATTTTGGTGACAACCCGGTTGGCGACAGTAGTATTAAGCTACCAAGGCAGGCCAATAGAATTGGTAGCAGATCAGTACCTGGTCTCCGATAGACCAGGTCCAGTTCCGCAAAAAACGCCAGCATGTCAATGAACCAGACTAAAAAATAGTGAGTCGATTCAATTAGTGAAGGACCGGGTTCGATACCGATGTACAGAAACGGTAATGCTATCAGCAGTAGAGGAACAATAAGAAAGGAAATAAATGGAATTGCAACTAGGTTGACGACAAATGCAACTAAAGAAACTTGCATTACCCAACATATCAATAAAGGCGCTGTACCAACGAATACTATCCACTGTGCTTGCAACATAGTTCTGACCCGACTGGTGACCCCCTGGTATCCATCACTGCGACCGGAAAAGAAGAAGGTAAGGCTCGCTACTGCACCAAATGAAAGCCAGTATCCAGCGCCTAAGGAAGCAAATGGATTCGCTGCTGTAACTGTAAAAAGTGCATACAGGAATATGATCCACACCGTGACGGTACGACCTGAAAGAAACGCAACAAGACCGATACTCACCATCACCAGAGCACGTTGCACTGGCAAACCAAATCCCGCAAGAGAACCATAGCCAATGGCGATTACTATTGTCAGCACACAAGCGATAAGCTGCCAGGATTTCACAATTCGGCGCAAAATCAAGCGCAGCAAAGTCAGGACCATGCCAGCAATGAGTCCAACATGAAGTCCGGAGATAATCAGCAGATGATTCGTTCCCGTGTTGGACAGAACACGCCAGATCGCTTTGCTGATCTGACCACTCTCTCCGATCAGCAGCGCAATCAGAACCCCGCGAATGTCATCATCCGGAAGAGTTTTCAGAACACCTTCTCTTAGCTTTTCACGAATCTGATGATGCAGAGATCGTAGATCAGCTTTCCGGAGGCGAAGATTTCTATCGTCTTGCCTGATATATCCTGTAGCAGATATCCCATTTGTGAGTAACCAGGCTTCGTAGCCGAACAGTCCGGGATTGACGAAGCCGTGGGGGCGAACCAGGCGGACTACAAATCGCCACTTTTCTCCGGCGCTCGGAAACGAATCCCGATCCGGCGCATACCAGTTCAGCACAACAAGATCTGGCAGAGCGATTCCTTCTTTTTGTAACACCCGGAAAGAGAACCTGATCCCTCTCTCTCTGCGCTGGGGCAGGGAACTGACATAGCCTTCAACAACAAGATCTTTACCCTCAAGCTCTACCGGCAGTCGATGCTTAAGCGACTGATGCCCCACAACTACTGCAAATACGACCCCCAGGCACAATCCGGACAAGCCGCGCAAACCAGAAAAACACAATCCACAGCAACAGATTGGCACCAACAGCAGCATATACTGGAGATAATCAATGGTTGGCAGCAATCCAACCAGTATTGATCCGAGGATAAATGCGAGTATGGTCCGATGCATATAACAGCAGTGTTTATGTACTGTTTAGCGCCAACCCATGCATCCGGCCAGCCGTCCAGGCCAACAGTTGATGTGAGACATCGGCTCTATGGCTGATTATCAGTCATAGACGAGGCATAATGTCATTCGCTTTGACTTCGACTCAATTCAATCGACGTAATGCAATACAAGAAATATCTGCCAACAAAGGAACAACTCCGAAACACACGCTCGCTGCAACTTCTGAGTCACCTGATCTTCGAGCCTAACTTGTGGCATTTTAACCGGCACTCCGTTTCGTATGCGGCACTAATCGGCATTTTCTGTTGCTTTCTGCCGATCCCGTTCCAGATGATTCCCTGTGTTCTCCTGGTGATCCTGGTTAGATGTAATATTCCGCTCGCAATTGGATTCGTCTGGATCAGCAACCCAATCACCATGCCACCGATGATGTATTTCACCTACCGGGTCGGCACCTGGATGCTGGGCAGGCCAAATACACTGACAGAAATTAAAATCTCAATGGAGTGGCTGTCTGTCCAATTAAATGCTGTCTGGCAACCACTTCTGCTTGGATCCCTGACAACCGGCTTTCTGTTCGGATTTTCTGCATTTGGGTTAATACGGCTTTATTGGCGATGGAAGGTCAGCCGGGACTGGTCGATGCGAAAGTTGCGAAAAAGGAGATCAAAGAGACAGTAGTTGGCCCAGAGTGAGGCTATTCGGCTCCGAGCGCATTTGCAGGATCGACCTTCGCAGCCCGGTACGCCGGGTAAAGTGTTGCCAAAATACTAATCAGGAAAGAAACCAGAATTATCACAATGATATCGAATAATCGAACATCACTGGGCACTCTGTCGAAATATGTTCCTGCCAACATTCTCCCGCCAAATACATCTTCGAAGAACCCAACAACTTCCGTTACATTGTAAGCCAGAGGTACCCCGAGAATGACGCCCGCCACGGTCCCAACCAGACCAATGAAACTTCCCTGGATGATGAACACCTGCATTACTCTGCCACGAGACAGTCCCATGGTTCTCAACACAGCAATCTCCGCCTGCTTTTCTTTAACCATCATGCTAAGCCCGGAGACCGTATTAAAAGCAGCAATCATTACAATCAATGTCAGCAGAATAAACATCATCAACTTTTCCATGCGAACAGTTTCAAAGAAGTCGCCGTACTCCCTTGACCAATCGGTGACGTTTACTTCTGTCTCGAGCAACTTCCTGACACCACCCACCTGAAAGATATTATCCAGTGTTAATCTGGTATCATGTTGAACTACGCCGACAATCTGCTTCAGATCCTCAAGATTGATTAACACCAACGCATAATCGAGTTCTGACTGCAAAGCAAAAGTAGATGCCAATTCTACGCGAGCAATTTTCGGTACAACCATACTTCCCTGAGGCGACGGTTCAGGAATCAGTAACGTAATATTGTCACCTGTCCACAGCCCGAGCTGCAATCCCAACGGTTTCCCAATAGCTATTTTGTAGCTTCCTGGCACCAGATCTTCCAGACGACCTTCAACCATATGACTTGGTACCACTGACATCTCTTTTTCCTTCCCTGGATCAATTCCATACACAGCTACCAATCGATTCTTATTGGATTGCACCAACATACCATCGCGTTTTAAGAACGGGGCGCTGGCCCGGACACCATTTATCGGTGTGGTCGGCAGTTCTCCATGGACCACCATATGTGGTACCGCTCCCAGAATCCGATACTTCAACTGACTATCGAAACCATTCATCACGGACACCACAACAATGAGTGCAACAACCCCAAGTGTCAGTCCAATCATCGAGACACGAGTGATAAAGGACAGAAATGCACTGTCTTTCTGACTAACTGAGAACCTTATACCAATATAGGCTGGCAGGTTCATTCCAGCTGACCATTATGCAGCCTGCAGATCCGATCCATCTGAGATGCCAATGTCAGATTGTGGGTCACAACGACAAAGCTTATCGCCAGTTCCTTACTGAGTGAGATCATCAGTTCGTCGACCTGAGCTGCGGTTTCTTCATCCAGATTTCCTGTAGGCTCATCTGCCAGCACACAATCCGGGAGCGTCACCAGGGCACGGGCGATTGCCACTCTCTGGCGTTCACCTCCTGATAACTGACCCGGTCTGTGACTCTGACGATCAATCAAACCAACTCTAGATAACATTTCCTCTGCCGATGAATATGCCGGTTCTGCAGCCACACCGCGAATAAGTAACGGCATGGCAGTGTTTTCCAGTGCAGAGAACTCACCTAACAGGTGATGGAATTGATAAACAAATCCAAGCGAGTGATTCCTCAACCGGCACACTGACTTTTCATCAAGATCATGGATATTCCGGCCATTGACCAGCACGGTCCCCTGATCCGGTGTATCAAGACCTCCAAGCAGATGTAAAAGTGTAGTTTTACCACTGCCCGACAGACCGATGATTGCGACCCGCTCACCTCGCATGACCTCCAGATTAAGTCCTCTGAGAACACGCAGGCTGTTGCCACCTTGCTGATAGCTTTTATGAAGATCACGGACATTCAGCACTGCTTCACTCATAACGTAGAGCCTCTACCGGGTCGGATCTGGCCGCAATGCGTGCCGGATAGATTGTCACAAAGAAACAAATCATAAGTGCCGTCGCACCAATCAGCATCAGATCCTCAACGAGAATCTGTGAAGGTAAATAGTGGATGAAGTACTCATCCATCAATCCCAGCCCGAATATGCCATCAATCGCCTGATAAATCTCAGTAACATAATGAGACACCAGAATCCCAAGACCCAATCCGAGGCAGACACCGATTGCGCCGATAAGCGTTCCGAGCATGACAAATATACAGAGGATCTCTTTCGTCGTAGCACCTAAGGTTCGGAGGATCGCAATATCAGGCTTCTTGTCATTGACAATCATCACCAGGTTGGAAATCACATTAAAGGCTGCCACGACCACAAGCATCAGCAATAACAAAAACAACGTAGTTTTTTGCATCTGAATTGCAGCATAAAGACTGCCTTGTCGTCTCATCCAACTCATCCCATACAGCCCGTCATATCTGCCACTACTGATTAGTTCTCTGAGTATTCTTGGTGCCTGGAATAAGTCTTTTGTGGCAATCCGGATTGCATCCGCATGTTCCTTCCTGCTAAGTCTCAAACCATCTTCGATATTAATTACGACTTGGTTCTTGTCAGCGTCGGATCCAACATTAAACAATCCACTCAGTGTGAATCTTTTAGTTCTGGGTATTGGCCCCGCCATCGTCAGTTGCGCAATGGGCAGTACCAGGGTGACTTTGTCTCCTACCTGGACTTCGAGTCGTGATGCAAGTGTCTCGCCCATTACCATGTTGAAAGAGCCCGCTTGCAGAGACATCAAATCACCTTCAACAAAATGATCTTCAATTATAGAAACCGTTCGCTCCGCTTCAATTTCAACACCAAAATAGCTAATTCCTGAAATATTGCCGTTAGCAACCACTAGTCCTCCACCTTCCAGAAAAGGTGCAGCGGCTACAATTTCAGGATGCATTGTGAAGTCATCAATTGCCTGTCGCCAATCTGTAAATCCAGAATCTTTGAAAACAATCCCATGAGGTAAAACCCCCAAAACACGCAGACGCAGCTCCCTCTCAAAACCATTGATAACCGACAACACAATGACAAGCACCGCGACACCAAGCACTAATCCTAATATCGAAATCATAGACATGAACGACACCAGTCGATCATTTGCACTCGACTTCGTATACCGGAACGCTGTGACTAGTCTCCAATCAAGCATACTCGACTCATCTCAGATTAATGGAACCTGGTTCAAATTATGTTGCCACCCCACCTTTCTGGCTTCTGCCACAGATACCGTGTCAACAACCTTACATCTTAGTCGACGCTTTTACGCTAGAATACATAAAGCACTCATAGACGTTGAATTCAATGGACAGCGCGGACAAAAGGGAATTTTTTCGACTTAACGACAAAATACACATTGCCTACCAACTCGTGACGAAAATCGATCTCGAACAAGGTCAGGCAGCGGATTTTTTCACATCTGACCCCAACTTTCATTTACTTCGGGATATTTATGAGCTCGAGATGGAATCTGTCGAAATACTGCGTACGCTTACGGACAGCAACCGACAGCTTGGGAGTTTCCTGCACAACCTGAATCAACGCATCGAATTACTCGCATTGGGTCTTCGAAATATCAATGAAGAAGATGATGCAAGCGTTAATATTGAAACCCAAATCAGTGAGGGTGGTATCTCTTTTTTAGCCGACGAGTTGATCAATAACGGTGAACTGATGGCACTGAAGTTACTATTTCAGCCCTCCATGGTAGGCTTGACCTGCTTCGCCAAGGTCAGGTATTGCCGCTTGGTTGAGGAAGACAATAAATATAAAATTGGTGCTCAATTCGTTAATCCGGACTACACAACACAAAAACTGCTCAGCCGTCATATTATTCGCAAACAGTCTGAAGAACGTCGCAAGAGACTACACGAATCAAATTTCGGCTGAAGTTTCATTTTGTTAGCCTGTGCATGAACAACAGGTGCTCACCAAACCCAACTGGCAGCGAGAAACTCGATGATCGTCATTTTGAATCCCAATATTGAAGACAATAGCAAAGAATTTAAGGAAACCGTCGACTACCTGCAACAGTTGCCTAACATTGAGATAAAGATGCATGAAGTCCTGGGATCAGAGCAGAAGCTAACCGAAATATATCTGCTGGGCGACACACACAAACTGGATCAGGAGGTGATTGAGGCTCTTGACGCAGTCGATCGGGTTGTTCGCATCTCTCAGGAATACAGAATCCTCGGTCGTCATGCAGACGAAAAGAGGGCCAGTGGATTTACCTATAACGGAGTTGAATTCAGCCAGGATTCCTGTCATGTGTTTGCCGGACTATGTGCCGTGGATACCCCGGAACACGTGGAAATAATGATGAAGGCGCTGGAAACACATGGTCAGATATGCACCCGAATGGGGGCTTATAAACCTCGCACCAATCCATATTCCTTCCAGGGTCATGGGAAAGCCTGTCTGCCCTGGGTATTTGAACTCGCCGGAAAATACGGCATCAAAGTGATCGCCATGGAAATAACTCATGAGAATCACATCGAAGAAATCAATAATGCCCTCGAATCAACAGGACAGCCGACCGGTGTGATGCTTCAGATTGGCACTCGCAATACGCAGAATTTTGAACTACTGAAAGCCATTGGACGTCAACGCACCTACCCCGTACTTTTTAAGAGAGGCTATGGCGTTACTTTAAATGAATCTCTAAATGCTGCGGAGTATCTTGCAAGCGAAGGTACTTCTAATGTCATATTCTGTCTCAGAGGTATGAAAAGCGCTGCTGGTTCACCACACCGCAACATGGTGGATTTTGCGCAGGTACCGATCATCAAACGTCTGACCAGAATGCCGGTGTGTGTTGATCCTTCACACTCGGTTGGCAGCCGCGAAAAATCCTCAGATGAGGTTCTTGATGTGGTACATGCGAGCGCACAAGGTATAGTAGCTGGCGCCAACATGGTCCTGGTCGATTTCCACCCTGAACCTCCAACTGCCCTTGTCGACGGACCTCAGGCTCTCTTGATGGATGAATTGCCCAGGTTCCTGGACGACATGGCCGCCTGCCGCGATTTTTACCACAAAAGGCTCGAAATCTGGCGTCGACCAGGGAATTGATCAGGAGCCGACCGGGCGTCCCCGACTAGGCGTCCCCGACTTCATACGCGGAATTTCGGATGAATGGTTAGCCTTCCATGCTATTTGAAGAAAAACTGAAGATATCTCCAATCTAATCCCATCTTTTTCAAGTCAATCTGCACACTTGGATGTTACTATTAAAATCAACAAGTTAGCGGTGATATCTCATGGGCTTCAAAAATTGTCTCCTAGTAACAACACTATTGGTGATATCAGTTGACGTTACTGCCGAGGAGCTGAATACCCTCAATTTTCTACCCGTGCGATCTTCTCTGAATCTGAATTTCGACCCGATGAAAGCGGGGGGATTTGAACGCAGGAAGATCAGTCAAGATTTTCGTATTCGCGGTTGGCAAATCGGACAGAATAGCTACTTCGGTCAGACTAAAATGGATGATCACTGGGGAGTGGGTTTTGTATTCGAGAAAGGTGATATCGCGTATGGCATGAATCATCGCGGTATTCAATTTACTCGAAAGTTGCGACACTAAATTTCAGTCGTGGGATCAGACTTTTTGTTACTCATCAATCCCCCAGATACCGTTCAAAGGCCGGTGAGTATTTCTCACTAAAACCATTTTCAGTCTTAACGATGACAAGTACAGCAAGATTGTAGTCTTCAGCCAATGCCAAACCTGATTCGGCACCCATCACATTAATTGCCGTCGACAGACCATCTGCCATTGCCGTTTCTTTTGCCAGTACAGTGACCGAGGCAACATTGTGAGTGATGGGATATCCAGTTGTTGGATCAATGGTATGTGAGTACCTTTTGCCATCTACTTCAAAGTAATTTCGATAGTCACCACTGGTTGCCATTCCCATATCCACGAGATCAATTGTTTTGTAGGGCACTCTTTGAAACACGTCTGGTCTTTCAACTGCAATCTTCCAGGGTTTACGACGATCATTTAGTCCACTGGCGCGCAATTCCCCGCCTATCTCCACGAGATAATTTTCAAACCCTTTGGATTCCAGCAGAGATGCTATTTCATCGACACCAAACCCCTTCGCAATCGCTGACAGGTCAACATAAGTTTCAGCAGTTTTAACCACGGTACCATTTTCAAGTTTGAGCCTCTTCATACCAACCTGTGACATCGCCGCTTTGATCTCTTCCTTCCCTGGTACTATCTGATCTCCGAGCTCAGGCCCAAATCCCCACAGATTCACAAGGGGACCAACCGTCACATCGAACTTACCTCCGCTCATTTCAAAAATCTTCCTTGCCATGAGCAGTACCTGAACGGTCTCGTCAGATAACTTAACCACCTCACCGGGTGCGGTTTTATTGAATTGAGACAACTCAGAGTTCCCAAGATAGGTCGACATCAAGTCGTTAATTCTCTGTAACCGCACATCAATCTGTTGCCGCATTGAGTCAGCATCCACATTACCGACTATCTTGACGTTGTAGGTTGTGCCCATCGTACTGCCATGAATGACAACAGGTTCAGATGGCGCGCATCCGATAAGTAACAGAATACTAATGAGTGCAGCGGGTCTCAATTACCAGACTCCATAAATAATTGTGGCCAATGATACCTGCTAATTCTGAAATCATCATTGTGAAACGTGCTTTACTCAGAACATGCAAACAGGTCTCAAATCAATCAAGATTAATTCAGTGAATCATTGCAACGAGCCTATCACGACCCGATTCCAATCAATGCACCCATGGTTATTCATATTGATCAATATGATGGTCGAACACTTATCAAAAGCACCACTGGCGAGCAACATTAATCACCGGCACTCTGCTTTCGGGGGTAGCTTATTTTTGCTGTCCGCTCTGGTGGGTTGGGGGTTACTTCAGCTCAAGCTTACGGTGTTAAACCTGACAGCAAACCCGGTTATCGCGGGAGGTGGCGTCCTCCCCCTCTTCAAATCCTTATCAAAGAATTTCGCAGGCTCATTTCATTGGCCAACGCCCCGACGAGCCTAGAAAAAGCAAACGAACCTAGTAGGGTTCTAATCTACCGGCTAATTCCTAATAGTGCCATATAGAAAATGCCCTGCAGCCATCAAATCATACTTGCAGATATCTCTGAATAGGGCGTTAATAGTTCCTATACTCAATCACCGATTCGCTGAAAATCTGGCTTTCGCTTTTCAATGAAAGCATTTATCCCTTCAACGAAATCCTGGGTGGTAAGGGCTTCTTTCTGCATGCGGTGCGCTTCCTTGAATGACTCAGTCGGATCTCTGAAGATGTCTCTATATATCTGCCCCTTCATCGAGGCTATTGACGCTGGCGAACACCCATCCGCAAGGTAGTCTATATAGGCAACTGCTTCACTCAGGAGATCTTCGTCAGGATAGACACGTGTTGCCAGCTTGAGTTCTTTCGCTTCATCAGCACGAATTTTTCTGCTGGACCACAGAATATCCAAGGCGGTATCAATGCCGACCATTCTCTGCAGCATCCAGGCAATACCAAGCTCAGCCGTCAGACCACGCTTAGAGAACGAAGAAACAACAAAGCCTGACTGTGCAAAGAAACGCATATCGCAGGATAGAATCATGGACATACCAGCACCCGCCACCGCCCCATTTACGGCCGCAATAATAGGTTTACTAACGGCCGCGAAGTAAGAGTAAGCGCCCTTACGAAACCCCTCTGGAACCTCCAGACGCCCTGGGTCAGCACTGAGATCCTCTATAGCACCCTCGTTGCTGGCGCCAGAGCCGGACAAATTACCGGACTCACCGATCTTCTGAAGCTCCTCAACATCAGCGCCTGAACAGAAGACCGATCCAGCGCCTGTGATGACTACCCCGACGATAGCCTTATCATTCTCAGCCCTTTCGAGTGCATGCTTTAATTCCACACCCAACCTGATAGAAATCGCGTTTCCCTTTGTCGGCCTGTTAAGAGTAACAACCGCCGCCGCGCCCTTCGCTTCATACTTTATTTGAGAGTACTGCTCGGTCATTTCCAATGCTCCTGAATCGCCAATGACAAATGTAGTCCGCTTCCTTCTCCTAACGAGGTGCAACTACCACTGCTTTCGCAACCGTTGTCACTTCATCACGCTGATTAGTCATCTTCAGATCCAATGCAACGCAACGCCGCCCCTCATCATCGACATACTTGTCACTAACCGAGCCGCTGCACCACGATCCATCACCAATTATATTCAGCCCCAACAGCTTGCCTTCGAATTTCCACAGATGGGCGTTATCACCCATCCAGTCCGTCACACCGTGCATCATCCAGGCGAAGCGCTGACCTCCATAGTCATAGGCTTCTGGAAAACCACATTCCCTGGCCCAATCCCCATCCCAATGGGCTCTCTGCGGGAAATCCGGTATACGCATATAACGATCAGGCGCGTTCGCTCGAGGGTGATCCTGGATATATCGTTGGGCAATTTCAGAAGCCATGATGAAAGGACCTCCCCAACCGGCCGTAAAAGCGATCGTCTCCGTCACACTCAGGGGACCTTTCACCACAGTACCGATTTCCTCCCCAACAACGACTTCATCCCACACAAGGTCTCTGGCCCCTCGCAGTGCGTCTTTTTCCTTGGCAACATCACAAGCAAGCTTCTCCAGCATTTCATCAGTCCAGACCTGCCGCTCCAGTGATTTGCCTTTACTGCCCTTCTTGGCTGCAATGTCGCGACCAAAGTGCATGTAAGCCACGTCATATGTTGCCAGTAGATTGTCATCGTCATCACGAAAGGTGTACCGGGTGACAACTTCTACCGCACGATCACCGCCGAATTTACTGGGCCGAATATTTGCTTCAGTAGTTTGTTTAGTTGTGTTGACCTGCGTGTTTCGCTTCACCGGACTTGGCCATTCCCATCGATCCCACGCCCAGATCGCATGCAAACCAGGTAGACCCTCACCGCGACTTGGTTCACTGCGAAACCCATTAGGACCCTGATTACAGCTGTAAAAGAATGAAGGAGGCATCAAGGTCGTTCCATGGGCTGTACCAGAGCCATAAGCAGGCTCGCTCCAGAGGGGATTGTCGTCGCCGATTCCCCAAGCCCAATGCCTCACGCTATCCAGCGATGTTTCACTATGCCATTGCCGTTTCAGAGGCACTTCAACCGACCGTTCAACCATCTTCTGGATGTCGGCAATCACCTGATCAGTTATCTGGGTTTCTGTATTAAGTACGACATCTGATTCGCTCATGAGAGTGGCCTCACTTTTTTGAGTATCTATTCATTTATGAATTCTAATTCATTGATAGAGCAGACATCAAGGCCAACCATGTCAGAGCCAAGGTCACTGCTCGGACGCAAGATCCCATTGTCCCGCCTCACTATCCGCCTGGCGGTAAGCCGGCATGCAGTACAAAAACAATACCGCGGCCGCAGGATAAAACAGTCCGTTGATTGAGGCGATTGAGTAATTGAGCAGACTCTCGTCCTGATAAACGAAATCCGTGAACGCGGCTAATACACTGGCACCGACAGCCAGGCCGAGCATGTTGGTAACGAATATGTACATCGCCGTAATCTGCCCACGCATCTGATTAGGAGTGATCACAACCATAGCCATTGCCAATACTCCGATGTAGGAAGCACTGAAAAATTCGGCTGGCCATAACAACAGCAGAGTCAACTGCACATCGCCTGCCAGCGGCGCAGCCACCGATGGCACAATGGTCAGGACCGAAGTTATCAGAATCGTCCGCACGAAAGCGTCCGCATGTCCACGGCGACTGAGCTGGTTGGCGAACCAGGCCCCAAACAATACCCCGAGACTGCCTGCGGTAAGCACGATCGTACCGTAGGATGCGCCTGCCTCGCTCTTTGATAGCCCATAGTTTCGGAACAGAAATTCCGGATACCACGCGGCGTTACCGTAACCCGCCATGGCCATCATTGACGCACCAAAAAACAGCGTGAGGTAGACCCGTCGTCGGTACCAGATGAACCGAGCCACCGTAGATAAAGGAAGCTCAACCGACGTACTACCATCGGCATTGGTCGCAAGGGCTTTCCGCGAGGGTTCGCGTACGGTCAGCAGGAGTACAGCCAGCAGCACACCCGGCGCACCGACACTCATGATGGTAGCCTGCCACGGGGCTACTGCTCCGATGACGGGTAACTCCAGGGTACCGATACCCGCGTAGAAATCGTAGAGTACTCCGCCGATCACCAAGGCCAGACCGGCACCGATCTTCACACCCAACTTATAGAACGACAGGGCGTAACCAGCGTGTTGGGGACGAAAGGAATCGAGTATCAACGAATAAGCAGCCGGAGACAGACCCGCTTCTCCCACCCCTACACCCATCCTGGCTACAAACAACTGCCCAAAACTCCGGGTCATACCACAGGCCACGGTCATCAGACTCCAGAACATCACTGATCCTGAAATGAGGAAGCGTCGCGAGAAGCGATCAGCAAGCCGCCCCAGAGGTAATCCAGCAAAGGTATAGATCACAGCAAACGCGGCGCCCTGGAGTAGGCTGAACTCGAAATCCGTAATGCCGAAGTCTTCGCGAATAGGTCCTACCAGAAGGGAAAGGATCTGGCGATCGACAAAGGAAAATATGTAGGCGACGAACAACAGGGCGAGCACGTAACTGGCCGCGCCCAGCCCTGGGTATTCTTCATGGATCGGATTCTTCAATCGGTAATCAATGAGTTAGAGTTTCCCGATTTTAGAAGAAATTGTAGGTCAACTCTGCTCCAAAACGGCGAGGCTTGGTCAGAGGCGCGAAGGTACCGCCGCCCAATGACGAAGGTAGGGGCACTTCCCCACCCCAACTGACTTCATTAGTCAGGTTCTTAGCATACACACCAATTTCCCAATGCCCATCGTTGGAATAGAAGTCGATACCCGCATTGACGATATCCTGTTCTGGCAATGCGCCGTCATTGTCATCATCAAAAAACGACTCATCCCGATGAGAATAGCTCACCCGGGAAGCCATAGACCAACTCCCCAACTGCACGTCGTGCAGGAGGCCAATACTATAGGTCAGCTCCGGAGCACGGGGAAACTCGAGGTTCTTGTCGATACTATCCACAGCCCCATCACCGTTGATATCAAATACAACCTTGCTGTACTCGGCATCCAGATAACCCACATTCGCAGTTACAACCAGGTTATCGGTCAGGCTGAACACACCATCCAATTCGACACCAAAGTACTCTGTATCACCGGTGTTTTTGATGATGGCCGCGCCACCAGTCGGACCCGGATCAGGCCGCAGTACCACTCGCTGGATATCTTTACCCTCGTTGTAGAATAGTGCGCCATTGAATCGCCCTCGACTGAATTCGGATTTGAAGCCGATTTCCAAGCTATCAACCTGTTCCTGGTCAAATGGTCCCGGACCATTACTTACAGTATCAACGGCGGTGTTGCGCAGATTGTAACCACCAGATCGATGCCCGCGACTCAAGTTACCGTACAACCTTAATGATTCACTGAAGTCATACATCACACCAACTTTGGGCGACCAGCTATCCCAATCGTCCTCGCTGACAAAGTCGGGGGAGCAGGTTCCCTGGTCGACTCTGCATGGATTATTCGCATTCAAAGTCAAAGAAGTCACCTCAACTTCTTTATCTTCCTGCGTATAGCGCAACCCTGCCGACACCGTCCACTTCTCGCTGAGGTCGTAATCTACAGCGCCGAAAACTCCTAACGATTCCACCTGATAATCCCCGCCACCGTCCTGGGTAAACGCACCCCCGAATAACAGACGGCGTTCGTGTAGCAGGATATCGTTCTCAAAATAGAAGACGCCGGTGGTGAAGTTGATTCGGTCATCAATCAGCACGTTGTATCTTAGTTCGTTACTGAATTGCTCAGACTCATTCCATTCATCAGCGTGAAAGAAATGTAGTGGTTGGGCATCAACATCCAGCCGACTGAACCCTTCGTATTCGCGCCACCCGAAAATATTGGTGATTGTGCCGTTCTCGCCGACATCCCAATTCGCCTCCAGCGTGAACCGATGGGCCTCTGTTTCCTGCTCACCGGGCTCATCAATGGAAAAACTGAAATCGTCAGGATCATGATTGATTGGAGTGCCGTCAACGCCTCTGACGTTAGTATGAGACTGTGTCGCAGTACCCTCTGCGTCCGTATCGAGATACTCGTAGCGAGCCACCAACTCAAGCTTATCGGTGGGGTTCCAAACCACGGCGGGACGAACCATCAACTGCTCTATCCCACTATGATCTTTACCCGTGAACTGGTTCTCGTGCGGACCATCGTCATCATTAAAGAAAACGGTTAAACCCGCCCGAAGTGTGTCGCTGATGGGGCCTGACACTCTGGCGCTCAAATACTTGTTGTCGCCGCCCTCATTACTCTGCTCGTACGTCGTGCGCACCTTAGCCTCGAAAGTTTCCGAAGGCTTCTTGGTATTGATCAACACCGCACCACCCACAACGTTACGACCGAACAGGACTCCTTGGGGGCCGCGCAGCACTTCAATACTCGCCAGGTCAGGCGCATCGTAGAGAATGCCGGTGTTAACTCCTAGATACATCCCATCAATGAAAACCCCGACAGTGGGGTCAACCGAAACAATGGAACTGTTTATGCCTAGCCCTCTGATTGAGAAATTTGCAGTACCCCTTGTGGTCCCTACCTGGTCTAAGGAGACGTTTGGCATACTGTACGATAGATCAGTGAGATCCCGGATCTTCAGAGCATCAAGCTGATCACTCCCGAATGCGCTGATGGAAATGGGCACGTCTTGCGCCCTCTCCTCACGTTTGCGCGCAATGACTACAACCTCTTCCAGGATCGCATTGCTCGCTCGATGAACAACTTCCTCTGCAACAACCTGATGTGGCCAGGCAAGAATCCCTACCAGTAAGAAAACGCTTAGCGACTGAAACAACACCAGCCGCCGCCAAGATTGAAAAGTGTGAACATGACATTCGGATCGTAAGTACATAAAAAGCCCCTCGCCTTTTGGTAATTGCCAGCAACTCCCGTAGTAGGACTTGCTCTCTCCCGACTCCATTGGGTCAAATCTGAGTTAACCCGGAACTCGGCGCTCTCCCGGCAACCCATGCTCCAAGCCCTAAGACATCTGGCTTTCAATATAGAAAATGACTATTAACTCATTTTTGAATATTAGTTCATTATTCTTCTACTAACAAGTATTTCTGATAACGAATAGTTCAAATCACCTCTATCTGGTTTTCAATCAGCTAGGGTTATTGAAAAGCGGGACAACAGACTACGAGCATGTATTGCTCTGTATAGGCCTTTTCCAATGCAAAACACACACAATAGGGTGCCAACGGTATCTCCTGATTTGAAGCACCACTTATCAATCTAGATTGAGTTCATCGTATTACCATGATACTAATTAGTGCATAAATTACTTGGGGGCCGACGTGAGCAGTAATTCCGAAAGGTACGATGGGTTGTTATTCGATGCAGACAATCACTATTACGAAGCAGAGGATGCATTCACGCGATATGTTCCAAAGCGCATGCAAAAACGATGCGTGGAATGGGTGGAAATGAAGGATGGCAAAAAGTTCCATCTGGTCGCGGGTAAACTCAATAAATCCGTCGGCAACCCAACTTTCAACCCGGTTTCAAAACCCGGCGTATTGCGTGAGTACTACCATGGTAATCCTCGCGGCATGACATTCGTCGAACTGACGCACTCAGCACTTGGTCCAATGCCTCCGGAGTACATGGACCGAGAACAGCGCCTGGCGCGCATTGAAGATCAGGGGCTTGAAGCGGCGTGGTTGTTCCCTACCGCCGGAATTCTTTATGAACAACCCATGATTCATGATATCGATGCGATGTGCACGATGTTCGAGGGCTTCAATCGTTGGCTCGATGAAGACTGGGGGCTGTCTTATCAGGAGAAGCTTTTTGCCGCGCCCTATATCACGCTCGCCGATGTTGATTTTGCATGCCGTGAGCTCGAGTGGGCTTTAGAGCGGGATGCGCGCGTGCTCGTTATGCGCCCGTCCCCTGTCTACACCCGTGACGGATATTTTGCAGCATCGGATGAGCGCTTTGACCCGTTCTGGGCGCGAGTCAATGAGGCTGGCATTACCGTTGTCGCACATGTTGGTGCTAACGGTTACACAGCCAATGGTTATGGCGGTAACGCGGCACTGGCGACACTCGGCGGTGGACGCAAGCCCTCGGTAGCCGGTCTTATCTCCGAGCGAGTCATTTATGATTTTCTCCTGACTATGGCTTATGACAAATTGTTTGAGCGTTTTCCAAATCTTCGTATCGCTTCGGTCGAAAACGGGTCCGCTTTCTTAGGCGACCTCTTCATCAAACTGGAGCAATCAAAAATGAGGATGCCAAAATACTATAATCTGGATCCGGTTGAACTGTTCCGGCAACATGTATGGATCAACCCTTTCTGGGAAGACGAGATTTCGGACGTCGCTAAGCATATGGGCGCAGACCGTGTGATCTTTGGGTCCGATTGGCCTCACATGGAAGGCATGGAACACCCGCAAGATATCTTTGATGAACTCGACGGTATCGATCTAGCCGCACAACAACTGATATTGCATGACAATGCCGCGGCGCTTAATCAGCGCCTGGCATGAATGCGCCACACGAATCGATCTAACAAATCTTGAGAGCGTAAACTCATGAGCGGCCCGCTATCTGGCTTTAAAATTCTTGATCTATCTGCCGTCCTGTCTGGTCCGTTGGCTACTACCTGGTTATGCGACCAGGGCGCCGAGGTAATTAAGGTCGAAGCCTTTGACGGGGACATCATTCGCCACGTCCGCAAGAGTGACGATGGCCTAACGACAGTATTCGTCGCCAGTAATAGAGGGAAAGAGGCAATCGCCATAGACCTCAAGGCCAGGGCGGGCATCGACGTTGTAAAGAGAATTGTCGCAGAGGTCGACGTAGTGGTGCAGAACTTCCGCCCCGGTGCGATAGAACGGATGGGGCTGGACTATGACAGCTTGAAAGCACTCAACCCCAAGCTTATTTACTGCTCAATCTCAGGATTCGGCAACAAGGGACCTTACGCTAACAAACGTATATATGACCCGATCATTCAGGGAATTTCTGGTCTCACCGCTATACAGGGAGGAATCGGCAAGCCACCTAAGATGATCCGAACGCTGATACCCGACGTCGTGACGGCTCTGACAGCAGCACAAGCAATTACCGCGGCGTTGTTGTCCCGCGAACGCACAGGCGAAGGTCAACATGTCACGGTGGCGATGATCGACGCCATGATCTCTTTGACCTGGGCGAGCATGATGGCCAGCCACATGTTGCCCGACCAGGACAAAGTCAACAACACAGCTCCTGACAGGGGAGACGACCTGCTGTTTGAGACCTCAGACGGCTATATCACAGCTGTCGCGGTGTCAGAAATCGAATGGCAGGGATTGTGCCGTGCGCTGGACCGGGAAGAGTGGTTGGATAACGAACGCCTCAATACCCCAGCCGGCCGCACAACCAATACGGATGCGCTGTCCGAGTTATTGTCGCCCATTGTGCAAGCAAAGCCTTCGAAATACTGGCTCGATCTGTTTGACCAACATGGTGTGCCGTGCGGCCCGGTGCTCAGCCCTGCGGAGATACCCCACGACGAGCAGATCATAGCGAACGAATTAGTAGATGTTCTCGACCACCCGGGCATCGGCAGAGTCCGTCAGTCACGCCCTGCCGCAAGATTCTCCGGAACACCTGCTCACATTCAGGGACCAGCACCTAAAATTGGCGAGCACACCCGAACCATTCTAGATCGATTCAGTTTTTCAGAGGCTGAGATTGCCGATCTGTATTCCCAGAATGTTGTGCGCTGATTCAAGCTGTACGCTGATTCAAGCAAGGCTCACGCTAAGATTTGCCATCGACTTTCAGGAGCAACTTGATCAACAACCTGACGGAGTTCTTCAACTCTTCAATCCTTTCTGGATCATAGGGATCATACGTTAGCCGCTCACCCATCAGGGTTGGGAAACCACTGAAATAGAATCCGTTAACGCCAATCAGCATGGCAATCATCATTACCGGATCCAACTTCGCAAGCTTACTCTTCGCCTTTTGATCATCCACTGCATCAAACAGGTTCTGCAGAGTTTTGCCAAACATGGGGCCGATGATCGTCAGACTTTCTGGCGTGCCAGCGGCAGCTTCTCGCATAAACAACTTTGTCGAACTCGGACGCTCAATGCTGTATTGGATCATCGCCAATCCAATGTCTGTAAGCATTTCTTCGAGAGTACGCGACCCATCGAAATCTGCAGCTACTCGCATCGTTAGCGGTTTGAACACGTACCTCAGCGTTTCTTGATACAGCACCTTCTTGTTTTTGAAATGATAAAGTACGGCAGTCCCAAGTACATCTACAGGTTCGCCAACAGCATCGAGCGTGGTTCCCTCGTAACCATGTTCAGCAAACACGTGTTCAGCGGACTCCAGTATCTTGAGCTTGGTTCGCTCCGCCTTGGCGAGCCTGCCGTCCATCCGGCGTTTCGGCTCGGCATCGTCTACATTGTTTTGCGCATCCACTTTGGTACTTTTTGTCGACTTGGATGATGGCTTGGTGTTCTTATCTTTTTTCAATCTCAATACCTTTCTGCAACGGTAATCCCCCCATTAATAATG
>Ga0187833_10000679_pt1 | contig 39428 bp, 37 predicted proteins | sample ETNtaG_37_FD_167968 | JGI IMG/M metagenome (GOLD analysis project Ga0187833, IMG submission 167968) | Marine microbial and viral communities from oxygen minimum zone, Eastern Pacific Ocean - ETNP2014_SV_400_PacBio MetaG (Illumina Assembly) | ecosystem: Environmental > Aquatic > Marine > Hypoxic...
AAATAATGACAGCCGCCAGGCCGAATCCGCCTATTATGATAACGATAGGTAATAAAAACCGCCTAATCATGTTGCTTCCCTAAATCTGCCTGTTCAAGTCCGGCAATACAAAAATCGACAAGACGTTCCATTCCCCTGTTGAAGGATTCCTGTGTTGAACCAATGCCCAGTGGGGATTGAATTCGAAGAATCTGGATCATTGATCCGATCATGAAGTGAAAGCGCCAGCGCAATTCCGCCCTGTCTACCTGAGGCAAGACCATCGCCAGGGCTTCCTGAAATCTTTCGGTTACCTCTGTGAACTCCTCTTCCAGTATGGGTTTGGAAATTGACTCAGGTTCGCCGTGCAGGCGCCCCACCAAACCGGGTATGGTGCTGATAATGTCAGCGCTCTTAAATGGCAGGAAGAAAGCCTCAAGGATAGATCGCGCTGTCATTGGAACTCCACTGGTTTCAAGTTTTTCAAGCCCCTCAAGGCGAAGCGTATTGACGGGTTGAATTCGACGGTGGAAAACGGCAGCCAGAAGCCCCTTCTTTGAACCAAAATGGTAGTGTGTCGCAGCCAGGTTTACATCTGCTTTAGCTGCAATGGCACGCAGGGAGGTGGCGGCAAATCCATGTTCAACGAACAGTAATTCTGCCGCATCCAGGATTTTCTCACGGGTATCAGCGGTGCCGGTATTGGTTGTTGCCTGGGTACTCATCAAATTTCATTCAAACGACCGTTTGAATAAAGTATACAGAATGCTCCTCCGAGTCAAGATCAATTATCAAAAAGTAAAAACTCTGACCTGCACAAATTTGAGAGAAAAGCGTGCAGCCCGTTCCTGGTTGTGGAACAGACTGCGCTGGGGACGCCTTCAGTCCTGACTTAGGCGATCATTTTCATCTTGGAGCGTATGATCTCCTCAGCATCCGCCGTGATACGAGTGATCAGTTCTTCCACGCTCGGAATATCATTAATCAGGCCCGTTATCATCCCGGCAGTCCAGATACCGCCTTCAAGATCACCTTTGTTCATTGCATCTCGACCACGAACACCAGCAACCAGCTCCTGAATGTCAGCAAACTCGGCGCCCTCTGCTTCTTTCGCGGCCACCTGTTCGGCAATCGAGTTCTTGAATACACGGGAGGTATTGCGGAAGCTCCGGTTAATCAAGGTAGTATCCAGCTCAGACGAGGAGACAAGTTTATCCTTGATGTTCTGGTGCAGCGGTGCCTCCTTGGTGGCCATGAAGCGGGTCCCCATATTGATTCCTTCGGCGCCCAGCATGAGGGCTGCGGCCAGACCGCGGCCATCACCAAAACCACCCGAGGCGATCATGGGTATTTTCACCATATTGGCGGCGGCAGGGATCAATATCAGCCCGGGAATATCGTCTTCACCAGGATGCCCCGCACACTCGAAGCCATCAATACTAATGGCATCCACGCCCACCTTTTCCGCCTTGAGGGCATGGCGCACGGAGGTACATTTATGAATGACCTTGACGCCACCAGCCTTAAAGGTAGCCATGTAGGGCTCCGGGCTTCGCCCTGCGGTCTCAACCACTTTTATACCGCAACCGACTATCGCCTCAGCATATTCATCATAGGGCACTGGATTGATGGTAGGTAAGATGGTCAGGTTGACGCCAAAGGGCTTATCAGTCATTCCCCTCGTGCGTTCAACCTCCTTGACCAGGCCTTCCGGGGTGTTTTGCGTCAGGGCGGTGAGAAAAGCCAGCGCACCAACCTCGGCACAGGGTGCGATCAGTTCTGCTATGCCGATACCCATCATGCCCCCACAGACAACGGGTTGTTCAAAACCGAATTCTTCAGTGAATCGAGTTTTTAACATCTGTTTACTCCTTGTAAATAGGTTTCAGAAAATCTTGAAAGTTGTCCAGGGAACCGCAGGAATATACCACCATTCGACCATGATTAAACACAGCTAAACCGCGCGACCATGTATATCAGCCTAAGTTCAGCCAACCCAGACGCGAGCATTGCGGAACATTCGCATCCATGGACTGTCTTCATTCCAGTCATCCGGGTGCCATGAATTTTGAACTGTCCGGTACACTCTCTCAGGGTGGGGCATCATGGCGGTAAACCGACCATCAACGCTGGTCACAGCCGTTATTCCAGCCGGGGAACCATTCGGATTCATGGGGAAGGAATTCGTGTCATTGAGGTAGTTGTCGACGAATCGCATGGCCACCTGCCCACCTTGAAGCAAAGAATCCGCACCCGCATCATCGATTTCCGCTCTCCCTTCGCCATGTGAGACAACGATTGGCACCTGTGACCCGGCCATGTCCGCGAGGAACAGCGAGGCAGTTTCCTGAACCTGCACGAGCACCTGACGCGCTTCAAATTGTTCTGATCGATTGGTAACAAAACGCGGCCACTGCTCAGTGCCCGGAATAAGTTCCTTCAGGGCTGAAAACATCTGGCAACCATTGCACACTCCCAGGCCGAAGGTATCCTGACGCCCAAAAAAATCAGCAAATATCTGCCTTGCCTGCTCGTGGAACAGGATGGACTTGGCCCAGCCTTCACCTGCACCCAGGACATCACCAAAGGAAAAACCGCCACACGCTGCAAGCCCCTTGAAACTCTCAAGGTCAGCTTTGCCTGACAATATTTCGCTCATATGCAGGTCAACCGCGGAGAATCCTGCACGCGTAAAAGCCGCTGCCATTTCCACCTGTCCATTGACGCCCTGCTCACGCAAGATCGCAATCCTGGGCCTAACGCCGGTTGCTATCATTGGTGCGGCAATGTCCTCATCCAGGTCAAAAGTCAGGTTTACTGACAGTCCAGGGTCATCGTCATCCGCTATAAGGGCATACTCTTCATTCGCACAGCTGGGGTTGTCACGCAGTTTTTGAATGTGGTAGCTGACCTCCGACCACCGTTCCTGCAGGCTGCTCCTGCTGCTTTTGAACAACTGCGAATCCCCCTGGCTGATATGGATCGACTGCTGCTTGGTTGGTGTGGCCACCTGGCAGCAGTTCAGTCCTGCGGAAAGGATCTCACTGGTGACGAGATCGACCTCGTGACTTGCGACCTGGATAACGGCGCCACACTCTTCATTGAAAAGGAATGTAACAGGATCTTCCTGATCCGGAATCCTGATTTCGAGACCCACCCTGGCGGCAAACGACATTTCCAGGAGGCTTGAGATCAACCCACCATCGGAACGGTCATGATAGGCGAGAATCCTGGCGCGAAAATCCGCTCGCTGCAGCAGCGCGAAGAAACTGGTCAGCAGGGCCGCGTCCTCAACATCCGGGACCTCTTCGCCCAGCTCGCCAAAACACTGGGTCAGGATTGAACCGCCAAGGCGCTGCTTCCCTTCCGCCAGGTCAATCAGCAACAAGACTGAGTCCTCATCTGCTAGCTGCGGCGTCAGTGTCTCACGAACATCCAGGACCGGTGCAAAAGCCGAGATGATGAGTGACAAGGGTGATGTGACACATTTTTCCTGATCTGATTCCCGCCATCTCGTCTGCATTGACATGGAATCCTTACCCACGGGAATACAGATCCCCAGCCTGGGACAAAGATCCATCCCGACGGCGGCTACCGTCTCATAGAGATTAACTTCTTCGCCTGGATGATCGACCGCCGACATCCAGTTGGCAGACAATTTGATGTCCTGAATCTTCTCGATCCGCGCTGCCGCGATATTGGTCACCGCCTCAGCAATGGCCATTCTTCCCGTCGCTGGCCCATTAAGTAATGCAGCCGGGGTGCGCTCCCCCATGGCCATTGCTTCACCGGCAGTACTGCTGAGGCTGTTAGTGGTGACGGCCACATCCGATACCGGCACCTGCCAGGGGCCAATCATCTGATCCCTGGATACCAGGCCGCCTACCGTCCTGTCGCCGATGGTGACCAGGAAGTTCTTATTCGCAACGGTCGGGTGTCCCAGTACTCGATCGATAGCATCTGCTATACCAATATCGGTACTAAAGGGTTTTGTGCTGGCAGACACGGTCACCGCATCCTTGTGCATTCTTGGTGCCTTGCCGAACAATACCGACATGGGCAGATCAATGGGATTCGACGCAAGCAGGCTGTCACTCACCCGTAAATGATCGTCACCGACCGCATGCCCCACAATCGCATAAGGGCACCTTTCCCGCTCACAAATCGCGGCAAATGCTTGCAGCTGACTTTCGGCAACTGCAAGTACATACCGCTCCTGGGCCTCATTGCACCAGATCTCGAGGGGTGACATACCAGGCTCATCATTTGGCACTTTGCGTATTTCAAAATCCCCGCCAACACCACCGTCCTTGACCAGCTCGGGCAAAGCATTGGAAAGCCCGCCGGCACCCACATCGTGTATAAACTGTATTGGATTGCGGGCACCCAGCTGCCAGCACTGGTCAATAACTTCCTGGCAACGATGTTCGATCTCCGCGTTGCCACGCTGCACGCTGGCGAAGTCGAGGTCCGCGTCACTCGCACCGGCAGCCATTGATGATGCAGCACCACCACCTAAACCAATCAGCATTGCAGGACCGCCCAACACAACGAGTGAGGCGCCCGGTTCAATACTCTTTTGTTCTATGTGTTCAGCACGGATATTACCCATACCACCGGCGATCATGATGGGCTTGTGGTAACCACGGACCTGTCCGTCAAACTCCGCCTCAAAAGTTCTGAAGTAACCACAGATGTTTGGCCTGCCGAACTCATTGTTAAATGAAGCGCCACCTATCGGTGCCTTGATCATGATCTCCAGGGCAGAGGAAATTCTTCCCGGCTTCCCGTAAGGAACCTCCCAACGCTCATCCAGTTCTGGAATATTCAGGTTGGATACACTGTAGCCCGTCAGGCCGACTTTCGGTTTTGAGCCTCTGCCAACGGCACCCTCATCCCTTATTTCACCACCAGAACCAGTTGCTGCACCAGGAAACGGCGCTATAGCAGTCGGATGATTGTGGGTCTCCACCTTCATCAGAATGTGTATCGCCTCTTCAGTATAACCATACTCACGGGTCTCAGGATCAGGGTAGAACCTTTCCCCCACAGTTCCCTCCATGACAGAGGCATTATCTTCATATGCACTGAGCACACCCGCGCCGTTGGTCATCGCATAGGTGTTTCGAATCATCTCCATCAAACTATGGGGTTTGTTGACACCATCGAGGGTCCAGGTGGCGCCGAAGGTCTTGTGCCGGCAGTGTTCCGAATTAGCCTGGGCAAACATCATCAGCTCCACATCGGTTGGGTCACGCCCAAGTTCAGCAAACGCCTGCACAAGGTATTCAATTTCGTCATCTGCGAGCGCCATACCCAATTCGAGGTTCGCCCGGGCAATCGCATCGCCGCCCTCTTCCAGTACCGGGACAGTTTTCAGCGGGGCGGGGGATGCCGTCTTGAACAAGAGCGATGCCTCATCGGCACTGCCCAGAACCGCCTCCGTCATCCGATCATGAATCGCTTCGTCAATTACCTGAACAATTTCCCGGGTTGCCTCACCCCTGTAACTGAATAGAAATGCGACGCCCCGTTCTATTCTACGGATCTCATCAAGACCACAGATGTGTGCAATATCGGTCGCCTTTGAGCTCCAGGGGGATATGGTGCCAGGTCTTGGCGTCACCAACCTGAACAGCCCTGCATCACTGCTCATGTCATGCAGCGGCTGATCAGACTTTGGCCCATAGGTTAGAATTTTGTCCAGCACCAACCGTGTCCGGTCACTGAGATCTGCTTCTGCATCAACGAAATGAAGGAAGCGGGTTACAACCAGCTCAAGGCCCGGCACTTTCGTATCGAGTTCGTTGATGAGCTTGCGAATCCGAAATTCTGAAAGTCCAGCACCACCTTCCAACTGCAGCAGATTTTTTTGTGCCACTATCTTTTCTCCTGAAAGAAACTGGTCATCATGTCTGCACACGCCTCCTTGCAGACCCCCTCGTTAACTTCGAGGCGGTGATTAAGCGCATCGTTCTGCAACAGGTCTTGAGTCGACACGACTGAGCCTGCCCTCGGCTCCCTGGTGCCAAAGTACAGACTCGAAACCCGGGCATGAACCAATGCACCTGCACACATCATGCAGGGTTCAATGGTGACGTACAGTTCAGTACCAGGCAGACGGTAATTACCCTGCCTCGAGGCGGCATCCCGAAGGGCAACAATTTCTGCATGGGCTGTCGGATCACTGTCGGATATCATTCTGTTCAGGCCGCGGCCAACGATCTCCCCATCTTTTACCAGCACAGCCCCAACAGGGACTTCACCTTCTTTCGCCGCCTGCTGAGCGAGGGCAATCGCCTGCTGCATCCAGTACTCTGGTGTTACTCCCACTCGATGGTAGCCGGCGGCTTGCTCGAGATATCATAGGTAACACGAGAGATACCGCTGATCTCATTGATGATTCGACTGGAAACCAGTTCCAGAAAATCGTAGGGCAGATGGGCCCACCTGGCTGTCATGAAATCAATGGTTTCTACCGCCCGCAGGGCGATGACATATTCATATCGACGGGCGTCGCCTACCACCCCTACGGATTTGACCGGCAGGAATACAGCAAATGCCTGACTGACCTTGTCATACAAGCCCGCCCGATAAAGCTCTTCTATATATATAATGTCAGCCTGACGCAGCAGGTCTGCATGCGCTTTTGTCACCTCTCCCAGGATGCGAACACCAAGGCCCGGGCCAGGGAAAGGGTGCCTGAAAACAACCGCCTCCGGAAGACCCAGTTCCAGTCCAATCTTCCTGACCTCATCTTTAAATAATTCGCGTAGCGGCTCAATAAGAGCCAGTTTCATCTGCTCCGGCAACCCACCGACATTGTGATGGGACTTGATGACGTGTGCCTTACCACCCTTGTGCCCCGCCGACTCAATGACGTCAGGGTAGATGGTTCCCTGCGCCAGATACTCGGCATTCTCGATGCGCGAGGACTCCTCTTCAAAAACATCGATGAAAATATTACCGATAATTTTTCGTTTTGCTTCAGGGTCCTGAACACCTTCAAGTTGTTTCAGAAACCGATCTTCAGCATCAACTCTGATGATATCGAGGTGGAAAGTGTTATCAGTATCCCGGCCAAACATCTCCATGACCTGATCTGCTTCTCCGAGTCTGAGCAGGCCATTGTCTACAAAGACACAGGTCAACTGATCTCCTATCGCCCTGGATAGCAGGGCAGCAACCACGGATGAATCCACACCGCCCGAAAGACCAAGAATAACCTGGTCCGTTCCGACCCGTGCGCTCACATCCCGGATGATGTCCTCTACAATGTTTGCGGGTGTCCACAATCCTGCACAGCCGCAGACATCCAGTATGAATCGCCTCAGGATCGCCTCTCCCTGCAACGTATGATTCACCTCCGGGTGAAACTGCACGCCATAGAAGTGCCGTGAGTCATCGCTCATGGCGGCAAATTCACAACTGTCGGTTCTTGCCAGCTGTTCAAAACCATCGGGCAATGCAACAACCTTGTCTCCATGGCTCATCCAGACATCCAGGAATCGTTCATCATCCTGAATCTCATCCTGGATTCCCTCAAGCAGACGGCTGTCTTTCTTCAGAGCGACCCTGGCGTAGCCAAACTCCCGCTGGTCGGACGCTTCGACTCTGCCACCCAGCTGCAGTGCCATGGTATGCATGCCATAACAGATACCAAGCACGGGCACAGACATTTCAAATACATAGTCCGGGGCTTTCAGCGTTTCATCGAGGATTACCGACTCGGGACCCCCCGAGAGAATGATACCCATGGGGGCAAAGGCTTGCGCTGCATCATAGGGAAGGTCAAAGGGATGAATTTCACAGTAGACACCCACTTCCCTTACCCGGCGCGCGATAAGCTGGGTATATTGGGACCCAAAATCGAGGATTAGGATTTTGTCCCGATGAATATCCTGGTTCAGTTGTTGAGAAATATTGACCGCCGTCTTTCTTTCGATTGTCTGGGTTTCGATTGTCTAGGTTTCAATCATCGTTGTTTCAATGACTGGAGGCTGCGATTCAAGCGCAGCATTATACTGTTTTCTTCGCAAAGGTTAAGATTGGCAACCAATGTCCAGTACCGAAATATCCCGACCCGGTGTTAATCGCGAGGTCATTTCCGTTTCAGATCTAAATCGATCTGCCCGCCGCCTGTTGGAAGGTGAATTCCCAATGGTCTATGTAGAAGGTGAAATTTCAAATTTTGCCAGACCATCTTCCGGCCACTGGTACTTCACCCTGAAGGATGACAAGTCCCAATTGCGCTGCGCCATGTTCCGTAACCGCAACCAGCGAATTCGCTTTGAACCAAGAAATGGTACCCAGATTATCACCCGCGGGAAAATCAGCCTCTACGAAGGCCGTGGCGAATTCCAGCTGATAGTGGAGCATATGGAAAAAGCCGGTGACGGGGCTCTGCGCCGAGCATATGAAAAACTCAAAGCTGATCTGTTGGCAGAAGGTTTGTTCAGCGAGGTCAAAAAAAAACCTCTTCCAGCCATGCCGCGCCACGTGGGCATTATCACCTCGCCTTCAGGTGCAGCGATTCAGGATATACTCAATGTCATGCGAAGGCGGTTTCCCGCCATTAGTATTTCCATTCTACCGGTCCAGGTTCAGGGCGATGTATCCGCAGCTCAAATTGCCAGTGCATTACGGTTCGCCAATGAGTATCGGGACAACCCGTTCGATATTATCCTCCTGACAAGGGGGGGAGGTTCACTTGAGGATCTCTGGTCCTTCAATACAGAGATCGTTGCCAGAGCTGTTCATGCCAGCAGAATTCCGGTGGTGAGTGCGGTTGGCCATGAATCTGATGTATCTATCGCCGATTTCGTCGCTGATCTTCGCGCCCCCACTCCCTCTGCTGCTGCCGAGCTGATCACACCAGATATCAATGAATGGATCGCACGACTCAACCGCCTGAGCAGGGCAAATAGTGACCTCATGACAGCTGTACTGGCACGGCACTATTCTGATCTCGGTCACATAGCCAGGCGCCTGCGGCATCCCGGTCAGCGTTTGCAGGACCTGCACCAGCGACTGGATGACCTGGAAACCAGGCTGCGGAACAATCTCCGCTATCAGCTCGGAACGGTGAACCTTAATGACATGTACGCAAGAATGATGACCGCGATGGAACGAACCCTGGAGAGATCCCAGGCAAAGTTTCAGCTACACCTGCAAAAGCTGAACACCCTGAACCCGCTGTCAACCCTGGAACGAGGCTACGCTATTGTCAGCACACCGGATGGGCACATCATCAAGCATCCTGATGAAGTATCGCCAGGTGACCTGGTCAATGCCCGGCTGGCTGAAGGAGAGATTACCGCCGAAGTCCGGTCCAGCACAGGAGAGATTAAAAAATGAGCTTGTCCGCAGGGCGCTTGCTCACGATACTGCTGACCGCCGCTGGCCTATTCCTGGGCGAGTATTGTATCGCTTTGCCGCAGAACCTAGCGGTACCCGGTGGGGTCGCGGTTGTTCCAGTTAAAGCAGATGAGCAGGCAACCTATAACGGCCATCCCGTGATGGTCGCCAAAGACAATGGCGCCTTCTTCGCCATTGTTGGTATACCCCTGTCAGAAAAACCCGGGACTTATGAAATAAAAACCCCTTCACAGGTTTATACCTTTTCAGTCCAGGCCAAGGATTACGAAACCCAGCGTCTTACTATTACGAACAAACGCCAGGTCAACCCACTGGAGAAAGACCTTACGCGCATCAGGCGGGAAAGATCCGAAATGGACCGGGCATTCACCCGCTTTGACACAGCTATTCCGCTAGCTGTCGATTTTTCACTGCCAGCAGCAGGTCCTGTCTCTAGTCCATTTGGCCTGCGGCGAATATTCAATGATCAGCCAAGAAACCCCCACAGCGGACTCGACATAGCTGCACCGGAAGGTGCGCCAATTACAGCGCCGGCTGCTGGCAAAGTTGTAGCAACGGGAAATTATTTCTTCAATGGCAACACAGTGCTGCTGGATCATGGTCAGGGGCTCATCTCCATGTACTGCCACATGAGTCGTATCAATGTAAACCTGGGGGATGTGGTAGCAGGAAACGAGGTACTCGGTGCAGTCGGGCAAACCGGCAGGGTTACAGGACCGCACCTCCACTGGAGTGTTAGCCTTAACAATGCACGCGTCGATCCGAACCTGTTTCTTGTTGAATAGAGCGAGATCTTTCGGCTTCGCTCAAGATGACCAACACCCTGTCATTTCACCCATCTTGTTGCTGCGCTGATCAATGCGTAGTATGGAAGCAACCACGGAGATTTCGATGTCAGAAGCACTCATAGGCCTTTCGGCCTCTACAACTCAAACCGTAACCGAGCCGATGCTGGCGAAGAACGTCGGCAGCGGCACGGTAGCCGTTTTTGCCACTCCGGAACTTATCCTGCTCCTGGAAAAAACCGCGGTAGCTGCCCTTGCCGGAAAGCTGGAACCAGGTACAACAACTGTCGGCTCAGGACTTGATGTTAGTCACCTGGCGGCAACACCGGTGGGAATGCAGGTAGAGTGCAGGGCAGAAGTCACTGCGATCGAAGGGCGAAAAGTAACTTTCAAGGTGGCAGCGGATGATGCGAAAGAACCCATCGCCGAAGGTACCCACACCCGGTTTATCGTCGACGCCGACAAGTTCCAGGCAAGAGCCGATGCTAAAACGAACACAGATTGACCTATAGTGAATCCAACTACCAATACAGGTAACAAACCCAAATAGAAGACTCAAAAGGAGAACAGGATGGCGACGGTAAGAGGCGCAAAAATCATGGCGGAGAGCCTGAAGCAGCAGGGTGTCGACTATATGTTCGGTATCGTCGGGTTCCCGGTATTTGCCATTGCATCAGCCGCTCAGCGTGCCGGTATTACCTATATCGGCATGCGCAATGAACAGGCCGCAAGTTACGCCGCACAGGCAGCGGGATACCTGCTCGGTCGTCCCCAGGCCTGCCTGGTAGTCTCCGGCCCTGGTGTCATCCATGCCATTTCTGGTCTCGCAAATGCCCAGGCCAATTGCTGGCCCATGATACTGATCGGCGGTGCATCCGGCATCGTGCAAAACGGCCGCGGTGCGTTCCAGGAAGAACGGCAGGTCATGGCAGTCTCACAATTTTGCAAGTACGCCCATGCTGTTGAGGATGCGAGACGGATTCCCTTCTACGTGGAACAGGCAGTTCGAACTTCCTTCTATGGCCGGCCAGGCGCTGTCTATCTTGATATGCCGGATGATGTGATCTTGCAGGAAGTGGATGAGAGTGAGGTCCGGCCTGCTGCCACAATACCGGATGCGCCAAGACCACAGGCGATGGAAGAAAACATAGAATCCGCGCTCAGCGCCCTGGAATCTGCCAAGCGCCCCCTCGTTATTGTAGGCAAGGGCATGGCCTGGTCCAGGGCTGAAAATGAAGTAAGAGAATTTATCGAGAGAACCCAGTTACCGTTTCTAGCCTCTCCCATGGGCAAGGGCGTCGTGCCCGACAATCATCCACTGTCAGTAGGAGCGGCGAGAACACTGGCACTGCAGGAGGCTGACCTGATTTTCCTCATGGGAGCAAGACTCAACTGGATCATGCATTTCGGTCTTCCACCTCGATTTTCCAAGGATGTCAGGGTCATACAACTGGACGCTTCAGCAGAAGAAATCGGTACCAATGTGCCTGCTGAAGTTGCGCTGGTCGGCGATGGCAAGGCGGTAGCAGCTCAACTCAATCGTGCCCTTAACGACCGCCAGTGGTTCTATCCCGCAGAGACTGAGTGGCGCACCGCACTCGCAGCGAAGGCCGCGGACAACCAGGCCACGGTCCAGCCCATGATCGATGACGACAGTTCACCTACAAACTACTATCGTGCCTTCAAGGACATCAGCAACTGGCTGCCTGACGGCGTTATTATCGTCAGCGAAGGTGCCAATACCATGGATATCGGACGTACCCAGATGCCTAACAACAGTCCCCGCTCGCGACTGGATGCAGGCAGTTACGGCACCATGGGGGTCGGCATGGGCTTTGCTGTTGCAGCAGCAACCGTACACCCGGACCGGCCGGTCGTTGCCATCGAAGGTGATTCAGGTTTTGGTTTTTCAGGAATGGAAATTGAGACCATGTGCCGCTACAAACTGCCGGTCAAAATAGTCATCCTGAACAATGGTGGCATTGGTGGCGGCCTGGATGAACTCCCCACCGACAAACCCATCCCTGCCCCCATACTCACACCACGGGCACGCTACGACAAGATGATTGAAGGCTTTGGTGGCAAGGGTTTCCTGGTTGAGAATCCAAAGGACCTCAAGGCCACACTCGATGAGGCCATGGCATTTGATGGGCCGGTAATCGTCAACGTCCTGCTTGATCCGAAAGCTGGCCGAAAACCTCAAAAATTTGAGTGGCTCACAAAAGAAGAATAACAATCGACGACTGCCAGGATTGGCCTTTGCCAGGAGATTAGCATGGCTGCATTGGAAGGAATCAGAATTCTCGATATGACCCAGTATGAGGCGGGTCCCGCGTGTACCCAGGCCCTCGCCTGGATGGGAGCGGATGTGGTAAAGGTGGAACGACCGGAAACAGGGGACCCCGGTCGTGGCCGGGCTGAACTGGATGACGAGTATTTCCTGATGTGGAACAGCAACAAGCGCAGCATCACCATTGCTCTGGAAAAACCCGAGGGCAGGGAATTATTGCTGAAGATGCTACCCCACTATGATGTCTTTGTTGAAAACTATGGTCCCGGTGTCATCGAAAAGCTTGATATCGACTATGACGTGATGAAGAAGATTCACCCGGGCATTATCTATGCACGGGTCAAGGGATTCGGCAGCAGCGGTCCCTATGCGGACTACAAGTGTTTCGACATGGTTGCCCAGGCGGCAGCCGGTGCATTTTCCATAACCGGTGAAGCGGATGGGACACCCATGCGACCGGGACCGACAACCGGGGACGCCGGAACCGGCGTGCAACTTGCACTGGCGATTACCGCCGCCTACATACAGAGAATGCGAACCGGGGAGGGTCAACTTATCGAGCTTTCAATGCAGGAGGCCATGACCTATTACCTGCGAACGTCCATTGCAGCATCCTTCGGCGGTCAGGAGGTATCACCCAGATCGGGCACTGGAATGGGACCCATCATTAACCTGTATCCGTGCTCTCCGGGCGGAAGCAACGACTATGTGTTCATCATGGCGGTAACGCCGAGAATGTGGCAGGCCCTTTGTACCGTCATGTGGAGAGATGACCTGCTAACGGATCCCCGCTTTGTCTCTGCACAGTTGCGCATGGACAACATGAAATTACTGGCTGTGGAGATCGCCGCCTGGACATCCCGTTATGACAAGCACGCTGCAATGAAACTGCTGGCTGATGGCGGTGTACCTGCAAGCGCCGTATTTGACTCGGTCGACCTTTTTAAAGACCGGCATCTCAATGAGCGGGGTTTTATCCATGAAGTGGAGCACGAGGCACACGGCCAGATTCGCCTGTTGGGTTGGCCGGCGCAATTGTCTGACAGCAAGGTCGAAATTTCAGCGGCTTCGCTGCTGGGGAAACACACGGACGAGGTTATCGCGGCAGATCTGGATTTATCCGCATCAGAGATAGCGGACCTGCGTTCACAGGGTCTGTTTGGCTAGCTGTTTAGCCAATATTAGACGATTAATGTGAGGCTCACCGTGACAGGGTTTCCCGCATGAAGCTCCCATTTCCCTTAACCTGTCTGTTGTTATTCATATTGTTTTTGCTGCTCGTTGGCGCTCTTCATTATCCTGGTCTAAACGCGCCCATGTATTACGATTCCGCAACTCGAATCGCGGGCAATCACGACCTATTCAGCAGCGGTATGATCGAGAATGTGCTCGCCATCTTCCCCCAGCGGCCACTTCCCATGGCCACTTTCTACTTCAACTTCCTGCTCACCGATATGGAACCCGCCTATTTCCGTATCTTTAACCTGCTGCTGCTTTCAGCAACCGCTCTGACCCTTGTCCTGCTCATCAACCTGATCCTGGACCTGCCTGGTATTGCCGATCACATGACCAGTACCGACAAGAGGAAGCTCAGCCTGACCCTCGGTGTCTTCTTTTTGGTTCACCCCTTTCATACCTACCTGACGCTGTATATCTGGCAACGCATGGCATTAATGTCGTGTCTTTTTTACTGCCTGTCGATGCTCGCCTATGTCGCCGTTCGATCCAGGAAACTAAATCAGCTGCCCGGTTATGGCCTCAGTCTGATGTTCTACATCTGCGCTCAGTCAAGTAAAGAAAACAGCTTCACACTGCCACTTATTCTGATCCTGTTTGAACTGGTATTTTTTCAGCAAAGTTGGAGAAATATTTTCAACCGTGGCGCAATCCTGGGCTCTATAGCACTGCTGATCATTGGGACACTGTCCATCCTGCAACACCCCCACGGTAACGAAGACCTGGGCAGCGGGATCCTGGCAACCATCGTTCAATACTACAAAGAGAGTGATATCACGCTGTTTGACGCGGCCCTGACACAGAGCAGAACCCTGTTTGAATATATAGGCATCATCCTCGCGCCCACACCGGATCGTGCCCAACTGGTACAACCCTACGTCATTTCAAGGTCTCTGCTTGATCCGGTGCAGACGTTGCCTTCGGTGATCGGTGCTCTTGCTCTACTCGCTGCCGCTTTCTACCTGCTGAGAAAGAGACCGCTTTCCGGTTTTGGCCTGCTGTTCTTTCTGGTTAACATCAGTCCCGAGAGCATCCTGGCTCCCCAGTATGCCTTCTTTGGCTACCGGGCTTCTCTTCCCATGGCGGGGTTACTCCTGGTCGTTGCTGATGTCGTCCTCATAGCAACCCGACGAGTCAAAAAAACACGATCCACAAACGTGGGCATCGCCGCACTTTTAAGCCTCTGGATCCTGATAGCAGCAGGCGCAACAACTAACAGGGCTGTACTCTGGGGGGCTCCGATACTCTTCTGGCAAGGGGTTGTGGATCGGATACCGGAAAGCCGTGAAAACCTGGAAAGGAAAGTTGCTTCCCAGGCACTGAGTAACCTGTCGGCGATGCTGCAAAGCGAAGAGCGTCACCTTGAAGCCCTGACCTATAGTGAACGGGCAGTAGAACTGACACCGGAACGGGCAAACTATCACTACAAACTGGCTTCATCCTACCTGCGACTGGGTCTGACCGAGGAAGGCGAACAGCAGTTACGGGACACCCTGGAACTGGAGGCCGATTTTGCCTGGGCACACTTCCTGCTGGGTCGTCTTCTGCTTGAAGATGGTCATGAGAGAGAATCAAGGCAGCACCTGGAAACCGCTGAACAACTGATGCCGAAAAATGCGGACCTGCAAAACCTGCTGGGGCTGGCATACCTGGGTGAGAATCAATTCGCCCCGGCAAAAGAACACTTCCACAAGGGCATCAGGATCAATCCACAGATCCCTGAGGTTTACTACCACCTGGCGCTGACACTGCTGTCTGAGGGAAAGGCGCAACAGTCTATCGAGTATTCCAACAGGGCGCTGCAGCTCAAAGATGACTACTGGCTGGCCTACAACAATCTGGGTCTCGCGCATGCCCAGCTGAATCAGCCGGAGCGGGTAATATTCTATTTGAAAAAGGCACTTGCCATAAATCCCGCCGATGAAACTATCAGGAAGAACCTGGCCCGGTTTCAGGCAGAGCGCGGTATCGAAACTCAGCAGGAGTGACTTCACAGCACTTGCGTTGTAACTGCAAGGCCTTGTAACTTCAATGCTCAGCGCCGCTTCTTGTCTTTCTTTTTGACATGATTCATCAGCCTGCGCTTGCTGCTGACCTGCCGCTTCGTCAGCTTATTTCTTCTTCCCTTGAAGGGGTTGGCACTGCTCTTGAATTCAAAACGAATGGGGGTACCCTGCAATTTCAGCCCACTGATAAAACGATGTTCCAGGTAGCGCTTGTAAGAATCCGGGACTGATTCAGTCTGGTTTCCGTGGATGACGACGATGGGTGGATTATTCCCTCCAAGGTGAGCATAACGGAGTTTTATCCGGTGTCCCCGCACTAATGGTGGCTGATGATCCCGTAGTGCCGATTCAAGAATGTCGTTCAGCTCCGGCGTGCGGATACTTCGCGTTGCTGACTCATAGGCCTTGCGGATAGATGGATAGATTTGCCCAACACCCGAGCCATGCAGCGCCGAGATAAAATGGGTCTTGGCAAAGTTGATGAATACCAGTCGACGTTCAAGCTCCCGCCTGATGAAGTTTTTCTGCTCGAGCTCAGTTCCGTCCCATTTATTAACCGCAAATACCAACGCACGCCCTGCATCAAGTATATGACCCAGGAGGTGCAGATCCTGATCGACAATCCCCTCCCTCGCATCAATCATCAGGATCACAACATTGGCATCCGTTATAGCTTCAAGGGTTTTGATAATCGAAAACTTTTCGACCACCTCCTTCACCTTACCTCTTCTGCGAACACCAGCAGTGTCGATAAGGGTATAGGCCTCACCCTCACGTTCGTAGGGAATATAGATACTGTCACGTGTGGTCCCGGCCTCATCAAACACGACCACCCTGTCTTCACCGAGCAGCCTATTGACCAGGGTCGACTTACCGACATTGGGTCTGCCAACCACAGCAATCTTGATACCGGAATCCGGTGGCACATCGGCAGCGGTATCAACATCCATCGCCGGATGCCCACCAATCAGATCATCCACCAGATGACTGACACCGTTTCCGTTGGTTGCAGATATGTAAGCCGTTTCCCCGAAGCCGAGACTGGAAAACTCCCCGGCGACATAGTCCTGGTTCTGCCCATCGATCTTGTTAGCAACCAGTAAGGTCGCAACGTCTGCACGGCGAAGCATTTCAGCAATTGCCTCGTCACCGCTTACCCGGCCATCCTTTGAGTCCACTATAAACAGAACCAGGTCTGCTTCTGAGATCGCCTGCATGGCCTGGTCAGCCATCGGCCCGTCAATGCCGTTGTCGTCCCCGCTGAGGCCACCGGTATCAACAACAACATAGTCGAAGTCGCCAAGCGCACCCTTCCCATATTGCCGGTCCCGGGTCAGCCCGGGGAAACTGGCGACAAGCGCATCACGGGTTCGGGTAAGACGATTGAACAGTGTTGATTTGCCGACATTGGGCCGGCCAACCAGTGCAATTACGGGGAACACTATTGATACCTACTGAATCTCGAACGTTGACAGGCGACCGCTGTTACCCATCACAAATAACCTGTTTCCATCAGCGACGACGGGGGACAAGATGCCGTCACTATCAACCCGGCGGCGCCCAACGAATCGGCCATCAGACTGAGCAATAACGTGCAGGTAACCCTCAAAGTCTCCGACAGCAATGTAGCTCCCGGTACTGACCGGCGCGGTAATATCCCGGTGCAGTAATGCTTCAATTTCCCACACGTCGCGACCACTGGCCATGTCAACTGCACCAAGCAAGCTATCTGCGTGAGCGATATAAATGTTTCCGAATCCTTCTCCCAGCCCTGCCATACTGGACGCATCTCTCCCCCAGGCGAGTCGGCCAGTCTGAAGATTTATTGCCGCCAGGCGACCTTGAAAGCTCGCAACAAAGAGATTGCCGCCTGCAACCACCATATTGCCGTCTATGTCCACCAGTCGTTCAAGATCTGAACGGCCTGCCGCGACGGCAACACGTTCATCGGCTCCCGCTATTCCTTTTTCACGATCAAGCAGTGCAAACCGCCCATTGGCAAACCCGGCTATGACGAACTTATCTGAAATTATCGGGGTCGAGGTACCGCGAAGTGTCAGGCTGGGAATGGAAGTCGAGTAGAGCCACAGACGTTCACCGTCCAGGGCATTATATCCAGCCACTTTTCCATCGATGGTATGCGCAACCACGAGATCCTTATCAATCTGCGGCGGCGCCAGAACCTCGCTGGATGTCCTTGTTCGCCATGCAAGGCTGCCGTCACTCTGGTTGAGAGCAACCAGCTCTCCGGCAGCGGTACCAACAACAACAATATCCGCACCGACACCCACACCGCCGGTAATGACATCCACATCATCTGAAAATGCATGCTTGGATTCGGCATCTGAGTAGAATGACTTTACCTTCTGCTCCCATATCTTTCGACCGTTGTTCGCCTGCAGCGCAGCCACTTTGCCATCAGCCGAAGCTGCGAAGACCCGACTCGCCACTACTGCGGGAACAAGTTTAACCGCCTTATCATCAGCCCCTTTGCCAAGCTTGGCACTCCAGAGCGACCGAATCTTGACTTCTTCATTGATTTTGGTGAGTTCCGTAGGCACGATTTCTTCAACGTCATCGTCGCCACCGAACCAGCTGCAGGACGAAATAAGTAACAATCCCGTGAGCCCAATTAATGGCCTATTCATTACTGCTCTCCGTCTGCAGAAGATGTTGTTTCTGCTTCTTCCGGCGCTTCATCAGGCACCACTACCTTTGCATAGGTCAGATCTTCAAGTTTCATCTCGAGGTAGGGTTTGGCCCTGTCAGGAGAAACACTTTGCACGGCAAGCTGGTATGCCTCTCGTGCGTCATCCGGACGCTCCATCGCAAAATAGATATCCCCCCTGGCTTCATCCCAGGACGACTTGTGTGCCGCAAGATCCAACTTAACATCGAGTACTGCGAGCGCTTCTTCATATTTTTCCTGCGCAGACAGGACACGACTCAATCGAATTCGCGCTAATATCTCGAACGACCCCTCGGCACCATTTGCAAGTGCCCAGTTCAATTCAACAGCTGCCTGATCAAGATTTCCAGCCAGAACCGCCAGTTTTGCCAGGTACAGAGAGGCAAAAATTGCATAACTCGAATCACCGTATTCCGTTTTGAGTCGCTCCGCCAGCGTTGTTCCCGTGGCGGACATCTCTTCACTCAAGCCACCCGCCGGGATGGTTCCAACTGCTGCGACCATATCTTCATAGATCGCTGATGCTGCCTCCCCGGTTTCCCTCGTGCTGTCTTCCCAGGCTCGGTAGCCAAACACACCACCCAGAGCCAGCACGATACTAACGATCAGTGATATACCATTTTCCTCGAACCACGTCTTCAGTGCTTCGACCTGTTCTTCTTCTGTTCTATCGGCCACTGCCGCCTACTCCTTCTGCAAATTTTCAGTAAGGTATTTTCCAATACCATCTGAAGATATAAGTTTCTGTTCCCCGGACTCGCGCAGGTGTTTTACCGTTACCTGCCCGTTAGCCACTTCATCCTCGCCCAGTATGAGCGCCAGACTGGCACCACTGGCGTCAGCCTTCTTCAGTTGTGACTTGAACTTGCCGCCACCACAATTCACCAGGACTGTAATCGATGGTGATAAATCCCTGATGTCTTCTGCCAGCAACAGTGCTCGCTCCCGTGCATTATCGCCGACTGCGGCAACATAAACATCCGTTTGTCTGCCGCCTCCAAAATTCGGCTCAAGCATAAGTGCCAGCCTGTCGAGCCCCATCGCAAAACCCACGCCAGGCGTGGATTTACCGCCAATCTGTTCAACCAGGCCGTCGTATCTGCCGCCACCACATACCGTACCCTGGGCACCCAGGGAATCCGTAATCCACTCGAAAACAGTCTTGTTGTAATAATCAAGACCGCGAACGATACGCGGATTTACGACATAGGGTAACTGCCGCTTGTCCATTAGTCTGCACAGTTGCTCAAAATGCTCTGTGGAATCAGGATCCAGGAACTCACCGAGCAGGGGCGCACCCTTCAGGAGATCCTGGGTCTTTTCCACTTTACTATCAAGTATTCGCAGGGGATTGCTGTCCAGTCTGCGCAGACTGTCTTCATCAAGTTCACCCTTGACCGCGGACAGGTAATCCCTGAGAGCGGTGCGATACCTCGCTCTCGATTCAGCCGTGCCAAGTGAATTCAGCTCCAGGCGAAGGTCACCCGAAATACCCAGTTCCTGCCATAAACGGCTGGTCATAAACATCAGTTCAACATCAATGTCAGGCCCCGGCATACCAAAGCATTCAACGCCAATCTGCTCAAATTGCCGGTATCGTCCCTTTTGCGGGCGCTCATATCGAAAGAAGGGACCTGCATACCAAAACCTTTGTATCTGGTTGAACGTCAGCCCGTTTTCCTCTGCCAGGCGAACGGTTCCTGCAGTACCTTCAGGACGAAGGGTTAAACTTTCACCGTTCCGGTCATCAAAGCTGTACATCTCCTTCTCAACAATATCGGTATTTTCACCCACGACCCGACTAAAGAGGTGGGTTGACTCAATGACCGGCAGCCCAATTTCCTGATAGCCGTAGCTGTACAGCACAGCACGCGCCTTATCCTCAATAAAGCGGAATACTTCCTTTTGTCTGGGCAGCAAATCCTGCATGCCCCTTACGGCTTGTATTTTCACTAGTATTTACTCTACCTGCTCAGGGGCTCTCGTTGATAAGCCGGTCCGGCAACATATCGGCTGCTACTGCCGCATCCACCTTATCGCGTATCATTCGTTCCAGATCATCAAGCACTTCCTCGTTAGCTACCTTATGATCCGGCCTTCCCTCGGAGTATATGAGATTCTTTGGAGAAGCGCCGGTAAGCCCGATATCAACCTCCTTCGCCTCTCCTGGCCCATTAACTATACAACCCATAATGGCTACATCCAGTGGCGTAATGATATCTTCGACCCGGCGTTCCAACTCATTGACCGTACTGATCACATCAAAATTCTGCCTTGAACAGCTTGGACAGGCTACGAAGTTGATACCCTTGCTCCTGAGCTGCAGGCTTTTCAGTAAATCGAAGCCAACCTTGATTTCTTCCACCGGGTCCGCGGCGAGTGAAACTCGAATCGTATCACCGATACCTTCCATCAACAGAAGACCAAGACCGACCGCACTCTTTACCGTCCCGGACCGCAATCCGCCTGCCTCCGTAATACCCAGGTGCAATGGCTGGTCAATCTGCGCTGATATGGTCCGATAGGCATCAATGGCCATAAAGACATCTGAAGATTTCAGGCTCAATTTGTAGTTGTGAAAATCTTCAGCTTCCAGCATATCGATATTACGCATGGCAGATTCGACCATTGCCGTTGAATTTGGTTCTTTGTATTTGCGTAAAAGATCTTTGCCCAGCGAGCCAGCATTAATGCCAACCCGAATGGGGATACCCTTATCTTTACAGGTGCCGACAACAGCCTGAACCCGGTCCCTGCTGCCAATATTGCCGGGGTTTATTCTCAGGCAATCCACGCCCAGTTCAGCTACCCGCAACGCGATCCGGTGATCGAAGTGAATATCCGCAATCAGGGGTACCTGAACCTGGTCACGAATGCCTCCGAATGCCTCCGCCGCATCCATGCTCGGGACTGAAACCCGCACAATATCCGCACCAACCCGTTCCAGTCTCCTGACCTGGGCAACCGTGGCTTCAACATCGGTGGTTTCGGTATTGGTCATGCTTTGTACAGAGATCGGCGCATCACCACCAACGGGTACAGACCCGACCATAATCTGCCGGGTCTTTCTGCGTTTTATGTTTGACTCCTGCCTCATCCCATTGCTCTCATGTACCGAGTCTCATTTCCAGAGTCTCATTGCTGGAGCCTCATCTGCCGAGTACTACCTTGGCCGTATCGTCGCTGCTGATATACTTGCTTATATCAGTCTCTTCACCATTAAACAGTACTGTCACGGCAGGCGCTCGCCCAAGCAGCAGGGTAAAAGGTGCAGTGCCAAATACGCGCAGTATATCCCCGGACCTGTTCAGGTCACTATAAACCGACTCAACATTAGCATCTTCAATTTCAAGCCAGCACTCATCTGAAAACCTGATCTCAATTTCATCAACGCCGCCCGCATCTACGGTTATGTGGTTGACGCCACCTTCATTGTTTCGCTCAACCTTGACGCTATCTGCCGGAGGTTCAGCATCACTTTCTGCGCCATCCTGGTCCGTCTCGCCCCTCTGCTCATCGGTCAGCGACGCCCCCCCTGGCTCTTCTTCTGTTTCTGGCTCATTCACTTTTTCATCAGTTGCCAGGGGTTCATTTGCAATTTCCTCATCCACGACAGAATCTGCAAGCTCTTGCTCCTGAACAACAAACTCAAAGTCAGCATTGTCCGATGAACTGGCATCATCGCCTGTAGCTGGCTCCGATTCAGGCTGGCTGACCACAACCCGTGGTCTATTCCTTTGGTTGTCCTCATCAGAAGATGCAACCCACCAGACTATGGCAACGACGCCGATCACGCCTAGCAAACCAATCAGCCCAGTCTGTAAAATCGGCCCAGTGAATTTGACACTGCCAACCGTCTCTTCAGTGACATCTCTTAGCCTGACATTCTCGACTACGTCCTGAAGCACACCGCCGTATCTGCTGACGACATCATCACCACTGGCCCCCACAACCCGGGCATAGGACCGCAGGTAACCCTTGATAAAGGCGGGCCTTGGAATCTTGTCGAAATTCCCTTCATCAAGGTACCTGATGAAGGCAGTTGTCAGGTAAAGCTCATCCGCGACTTCCTTTTGGGTCAAGCCGGCCTTTTCCCTCGCTGCAACAAGTAGTTCAGACGCGGTAAGTGCAGGCTGCCCTGCTACTTCTGAGTTAGGTTCAAGTTCAGCCATTCTAGCTACTTAGCCTTTAACGTGAATTTTGATACTGCTTATATTCTTCAGATGCCGGAAAGATATTCTTCAGGACCAAGCTGCAACTAGCCTCCTGGTCCTGGTTATCGAATATCCTAGCCAGGCGGACGCACAACCAGACGCTGCGCGCTGACTGCTGCGATAGAGCCTCATGCCTCAGGTATAATCTTCTCGATTCCGTAAAATTCTGCTGTCCAAACCGGATGTCAGCCAGTTCAAGCAACGCCCTTGCCTGTGAGAAATTCAGCTCGACGGCTCGAATGAAAGCATTTTCAGCCAACGTCTCATCACCAAGGCGCAAGTATGAGACTCCCAGGTTCTCAAATACCTGCGGACGTTTTGGGTAAAACCTGTCGTTGGATGCCGCTTCGAGCTGGGTGACCGCTTCCGCGAACCGACCCCGGGAAAACAGGAATGCACCGTAATTATTCCTTGCCTGAGTAAAATCCGAATCGTACTTAATCGCATTTTTGAAATGCTCTTCAGCAAGTCTGTGTTCACCCTCCAACTGGAAGAGGACACCGAAGGTTGTATGTGCAAACGATGACTTCGGATCAATCTCCAGCGCTTTTCTGAGGTTTTCCTTGGCGCGCGAATAGTCCCGTTGCCGCAAATAGCCAACACCAAGATTGATCAGCTTTTCAAGGACATCCTCCCGGTTAACTTCCTTCTTCTTGACGCCGGTGGTTTCCGTTACACAGCCCGAAAGCAAAACAAGGCTGATGAACAATGTGACTAAAAAAGGGTTTGTTCTCATTTACGCTGCCCCGGCGACAATTCGTTGATATCGTTGCTGGCGATTTGTCCTGTCCGCCACTTCACCTACCAGTTGACCACAGGCTGCCTGTATATCCTGACCACGCGTGGTTCTGACCATCGTTGCATACCCCGCATCTACCAGCCTATTTTGAAAAGCCCTGACCGCCATCTTCCCAGGCGTCCTGAAGGCTGCCCCGGGGAATGGATTAAAGGGAATCAGGTTAATTTTACATGGAAAATCACGTAACAGGTCAATGAGTTGTGCCGCATGTTCGGGCTGGTCATTGACTTGCCCGATTAACAGGTACTCGACGGTCACGGTTCGCTTCTCGCCAAGATTACTCGCATACTGGTTACAAACTTCCAACAATTCAGCAATGGGGTATTTCTTATTGAGTGGAACCAGTTCGTTTCTCAATTCATCGTTGGGCGCATGAAGAGAGATCGCCAGCGAGACATCGGTTGTTTCACAGAGCTTGCGTATTCCCGGAACCACACCAGCTGTTGAAATTGTCACCTTGCGTTTTGAAATCCCATAGCCGAGATCATCCATCATGATGGAAACAGCTGCTATCACATTATCAAGATTGAGCAAGGGCTCACCCATGCCCATCAGTACCACATTGGTTACCACACGCTGACGATCCGGGTAATCAGCAGCCAGTATTTTCTCAGCAACCCGCAATTGACCGACTATTTCACCAGCCGTCAGGTCACTGTTAAAACCCTGTTTACCGGTTGAACAGAAAACGCAATCGAGAGCGCAGCCCACCTGGGAAGAAACACATAGTGTTCCCCTGGGGCCTTCCGGTATAAATACCATCTCCACCAGGCTGCCGGACCTGGACTTCATCAGCCACTTTCTTGTGCCGTCTTCTGACCTTTTCTCACTGCTTACCGCCGGTTCATGTATCTCGGCTATTTCTGCGAATTTAGCTCTCAGGGACTTGCTGATATCCGTCATTTCATCAAAGTCGTCAACATAGCGATGATGCAGCCACTTCATTACCTGTGGCGCACGATATGGCTTTTCACCCAACTCAGCCAACAGGGTTTCGAGTTGCTCCCTCGTAAACCCCAGCAGGTCGAGTTTTGGCTGTTGACTTAAGGATTCAGTCATCTTGCACAGATCTGGTCATCCGAAAAGAAGTAGGCTATTTCCCTGACAGCTGATTTGGGTGAATCTGAACCGTGCACCGCGTTGGCATCAATTGACTGGGCAAAGTCAGCCCTGATTGTGCCTGCATCCGCTTCCTGTGGGTTAGTAGCCCCCATCAGTTCACGGTTTCGGGCAATCGCGTTCTCGCCTTCGAGAACCTGTACCACAATGGGTCCGGATGTCATAAATGCCACCAGATCGGCAAAAAAGGGCTTGCCATCATGTTCCGCGTAAAAACCTCTCGCCCGACCCTGGTCAAGGTGCTCCATCCGTGACGCAACGATCCTGAGACCCGCTTTTTCAAAACGGGACATTATATCGCCTATTACATTTTTCCCGACAGCATCAGGCTTGATGATTGAGAATGTCCTTTCGATCGTCATTAGAACTCTGCTCCAACTACAAAAATTTAGGCCGGCATTATACGCGGGTTTCCCGGGTGACAGGTAGGAAAAAGGAGCAGCGCTTTCCTGGGCATTCCGGATAAAAGCGAGATCCTTCGTGTCGTGCGCGACTCCGATCCTCTCAGGATGACAGTTTGTCATTTCGACCGAAGTGGAGAAATCTAGTCCATCTCGTCCAGCCAGGCCATCTGAATAGCCTCAAGGATACGCTCACTACAGTGATTCGGGTCATCATCAAAACCTTCCAGGGCCATCACCCATTCCATCAGATCCGTGAACCTGATACTCAGGGGATCAACATCTGCATGCTTCTCGCTGAGTTCAATGGCAATGTCATTGCTGTCAGTCCACCTCATTGCAATCCTCTTTCTGGTCTTTGGTAAAGCCGATTCTACTGACTCTCAGAAACCTGGTTAATCGTGTATTTCGGGATTTCAATGACCAGGTCTTCTTCACCGACTTGCGTCTGGCAACTCAGCCTCGAATCCGGCTCAAGACCCCATGCCATGTCGAGCAAATCATCTTCCGTCTCGTCGGATTCATCCAGTGAATCAAATCCTTCCCTGAGAATAACGTGGCAGGTCGTACAGGCGCAGGCCATTTCACAGGCATGCTCAATATCAACACCGTTTTCCAGTGCCAGCTCTATCAGGTTGTCGCCCGGTTCCGCGTCAAAAACAGCGCCCTCGGGACACCTTTGCTCATGGGGTAAAAAGATAATCTGGGGCATCAATTTGTCCCCTCTTCCAGTTCATCAATTTTGTGTCCAGCCAGCGCCTGTCGAACAGAAGCATCCATACGTAAACCCGCGAACTCTTCACTGGCCTTACCCACCATCTCAACACCCGTATTGATCGCCGCCGCATCATCCTGTTCGGCAAGTGACTCCAGTCTCTTCATAGCTTCCTGCAACAGCCAGATTTCCTCTGCAGACAACAGTTCCTCGCCATCAGCGGCCAGGGCATTGCCCAATGCCTCGATTACACGACCAGCTTCGACCCTGGCCTCATTGAGCATCCGTGACTGCGCATCCGCCTCGGCATAGGTAAAGGAATCCTTCAGCATGCTGGTGATTTCCTCTTCATCCAAACCATAGGAAGGCTTGACTTCGACCCTGGCGGCCACACCTGAACTCAGTTCCGTTGCCGATACGGAAAGCAATCCATCGGCGTCCACCTGGAACACAACCTGTATCTTTGCCGCACCAGCCACCATCGGCGGAATACCCTGCAGTTCAAACCGGGCAAGGGACCTGCAGTCAGCGACCAGTTCCCGCTCACCCTGAACAACATGAACCAGCATCGCGGTCTGGCCATCCTTGTAAGTAGTAAATTCCTGGGCGAGCGTGACGGGGATTGGTGTATTTCGATGAATGATTTTTTCAGTGAGCCCGCCCATGGTCTCCAGGCCCAGTGACAGGGGTAAAACATCCAGCAACAGCATCTCTTCATCCGGTTTATTGCCAACCAGCTGATTCGCCTGTGCTGCAGCACCGATCGCCACCACCTTGTCCGGGTCAATATTGCTCAGTGGCTCTGTTTGAAAATAGGAGCCTGCTGCCCGCCTCACAGCCGGTACACGAGTGGAACCCCCGACCAGAATGACATTATCGATATCCGACAAATCCAGACCCGCGTCCCGCACGGCCCGGCGGCATGCTTTGATGGATTCCTCCAGCAAGGGCTGTATCGCCTGTTCAAACTGAAGCCGCGATAACTCACCCGAGAAGCTCAAGCCCTCTGTTTCAATATCAACCCTTGCCGCATCACTTTCGCTAAGCAGTTCCTTGGTTTCCCGCGCCTTCAGCATCAGGGAACGAAACTGGACAGGACTGATCTGACCTTCAAAACCTGACTGACCGATGACCCATTCGGCAATCTTCTGATCAAAGTCATCCCCGCCGAGACTTGAATTTCCGCCCGTGGACAGGACCTCAAATACGCCCTTGTTCAGACGAAGCAGCGAAATATCAAAGGTTCCACCGCCCAGGTCATAAACGGCAACAACGCCATCGGAACCGGTGTCCAGCCCGTAGGCCACGGCCGCTGCGGTCGGTTCGTTGAGTAGCCGCAAGACCTCAACACCGGCAATAGTTGCAGCATCTTTCGTTGCCTGCCTCTGCGCTTCATCAAAATAAGCAGGTACTGTAAGGACGATACCATCGAGGTCCCCTGCCAGAGAGGCAACAGCTCGGCCCACCAGCTTCTTTACAATTTCTGCTGAAACCTCAACCGGACTCATATCGCCACTAACGGTTTTTATTCGCGGCATACCGGAATCACTCGATGCAAATTCATAGGGCAGGCGAACACCCAGTGACAAGAGGTCATCGATTCCCCTACCCATCATTCTCTTAACCGAGATGATTGTATTCAGAGGGTCCTTTCGCGCCATATCGAGCGCCTCTCGGCCAACAATTGTTTCGCCTTCTGCATAACGAACGACAGATGGCATCAGGCACTCGCCTTCCATATCAGGCAAGGCTTCCGTGACGCCGCCGCGCACACTGGCAATCAGTGAATTTGTCGTGCCGAGGTCAATTCCGGCTGCACGTTTTCTCTGGTGAGGGTCAAGGGCTTGACCCGGTTCTGTAATCTGCAATAACGCCATTGGTAATCCGGTAACTAGTAATCCAGTAGTTTTTCTTCGACGGTATTTGCTGCCAGCAGTAACTTGTTCATAAACTGCAGCTTGTAGACTGCCTGCTCTGCCTTTGCCTGATCCCCGCCACTGTAGGAAGAGGCAAAGTCCCGCTCAAGGGACTGCACGACTGATTTAACTTCGACCTTGAATTCATCCAGCGTCGATACTGGCCCCTCTAGCTGCTCTATTTCTTCGAGTTGCTCACGCAGATCGATCTGTTCCATCAGGAATACCGGATCAAGTATCGGGTTATCTGAAAGGTCCGTACCTTCAAGGCCGAGCAGATAAACCGCCCTGGGTAACGCTGACTTCAATGTTGTATAAGCGGCATTTATCTGCGTCGCCCACTGCATGGACAACATCTTTTCCTTGCTGGTTGCGCTACTGAACTTATCCGGGTGCACACTCTTCTGAAGCAGCCGGAAACGCTCGCCCAACTCCCCGAGGTCAAGATCAAACGTCCGGGGAAGCTGAAAAATTTCAAAATAGTCTTGTTTGAAGTCCACGCTTACTGCAGCCTGTGAGTTACCTTCCCAGTATTGCCCTGCTTACGCAGCAAAACTGGAGGCATCCTCCTTATACGGTGAAACTTTCACCACAACCACATTCACTTTGAACATTGGGATTCTTGAATTCAAAACCCTCATTCAGACCCTGCTTTACATAGTCCATCTCCGTACCGTCAATGTAGACCATACTTTTTGGATCCACGAACACATGTATGCCAAGGCAGGTAAACTCCAGGTCTTCCGATTGAGGCTCATCAACAGGTTCAAGCACATACATCAGGCCAGAGCAGCCAGTCGTCTTTACTGCCAGGCGAATACCCATACCAGACCCCCTGCTTTCAAGGTAGCTGGTAACGTGCCTGGCTGCATTTTCCGTCAAACTAACTCCCATATAACACTCCGCCTAATTAGCCACTGCTGAAACGCTTTCTTCAGCAATATCGTGCTTTTCGCGATAATCTTTGACGGCAGCCTTAATGGCGTCTTCGGCGAGAACCGAACAGTGAATCTTTACCGGCGGCAATGCCAGCTCCTCGGCAATTTCTGTATTCTTTATTCCTTCCGCATCAGCAAGGGTACGACCCTTAACCCACTCCGTCAGCAGAGAGCTCGACGCAATGGCTGAACCACAGCCATAGGTTTTGAACTTTGCATCTTCAATGACACCATCTTCTCCAACTTTTATTTGCAGGCGCATTACGTCACCACATGCCGGGGCACCCACCATACCCGTGCCCACATCCTCGCTGTCGGCATCCATCTTGCCAACATTGCGCGGATTTTCGTAATGATCCAGTACTTTTTCGCCGTATGCCATATCTAATTCTCCAACTACTCTCACGAACCTCAATCAGGTCCGATTACTAACGGCTCTAATGAGCCGCCCATTCTATCTTGTTTATATCAACGCCATCTTTGTACATATCCCAAAGCGGCGACAAGTCCCTTAACTTCTGAACCGCGTTCAGTACACTCTGGATCGCGGTATCTATATCTTTTTCTGTAGTGAATCTGCCGATAGAGAATCGAAGAGAGCTATGAGCAAGTTCATCATTCAGGCCGAGCGCGCGCAACACATAGGAAGGTTCAAGGCTTGCTGATGTACAGGCAGAACCAGATGACACCGCAATGTCGGGCAGCGACATAATCAGGGATTCCCCCTCCACAAAATTGAAACTGATATTGATGATTCCGGCTACATGGTGCTCCATATTGCCACTGACATAGACTTCTTCCAGATCCTGGAAGCCATCCCACAGCCTCTGCCGCAACGCCAGGATACGAGCCGCGTCCTCATGCATCTCTTCCTTTGCAATTCTGAAGGCCTCACCCATACCCACCAGCTGGTGAGTGGCCAGTGTGCCAGATCGCATACCCCGCTCGTGTCCACCACCGTGAATCTGTGCTTCCAGCCTCACTCTTGGCTTGCGCCTTACGAACAGTACGCCCACACCTTTGGGGCCATAGATTTTGTGGCCCGAGAATGACATCAGGTCGATTTTCTGTTCAGCAAGATCAATATCGATCTTGCCGGCACTCTGAGCCGCATCCACGTGAAAAAGTACCTTTCTGGCACGGGTGATCTCACCGATGGCAGCAATATCATTGACGACACCAATCTCATTGTTCACATGCATGATGGAAACAAGGGTCGTGTCCTCACGGATCGCATCAGCAACACGCTGCGGTGGAATCAGGCCATCACTGTCCGGGTCCAGGTAAGTGACTTCATACCCTTCCTTTTCCAGGTATCGACAGGAATCCAGCACCGCCTTATGTTCGATCTTCGAGGTGATGATGTGCTTACCCTTTTTCCGGTAGAACTGGGCCACACCTTTAATGGCCAAATTGTCTGACTCAGTTGCCCCTGAGGTCCACACTATCTCCCTTGGATCACAATTCACCAGATCTGCTACATGACGACGTGCAATCTCCACCGCTTCTTCCGCTTCCCAACCGAACTTGTGTGACCGGCTGGCAGGATTGCCGAACTTGCCCTCCGCCAGAAGGCACTCGCTCATCTTCTGCGCTACCCTGGGATCAACCGGTGTAGTCGCCGCATAGTCAAAATAAATCGGGGTCTTCATTTACCGCACTCCATTACATTTCATTCGCCTGCATCCTGAGACGCTCATCCTGAATGGCATCCTGCCGTGCAGCTATTTGCTGTACCTCGCGTTTTTCGAGGATACTAGCGAGATCAATACTACTGAGGAATTCGTGTATCTGTTCACTCAGATCTGACCACAACTCGTGAGTCAGGCAAACCTCACCCTGCTGGCAATCAGCCCGCCCCTCACATCGAGTGGCGTCTACATTCTCATCAACTGAATCTACTATTTCAGCAATACAGATATCACCCGAGTCTCTGCTCAGCCGATAACCACCGCCTGGGCCGCGAACACTGGCAACAATCTTGTTGCGTCTTAATTTAGCGAATAGCTGCTCAAGATAGGACAGGCTGATACCCTGTCTGCTTGAGATATCCGCTAGTGTAATCGGGCCATCATGCGCATGAACCGCTAGGTCCAGCATGGCAGTAACTGCATATCGTCCTTTCGCCGTAAGTTTCATAGGGTCTCTGTCTTGTTCATTTGGGCCAGTTTAAATTTGTGACAACCAACCCCCTTGTAGAGGGCCGCGTAGTATACCCGACTATTACGGTCAGGTAAATAACCACTGAAAATAGTCGGGTATATACCTTACCATTCTAGTCAGGTATGAGCAAAATGCCAGCTATTTATTGAATTGAATGGATGTGAGTAAATAGGCGCCTGTTTATCAGGTTTCAAGCTGAAGGGAGAGCACAGTGGAAAAGCTGGCTGACGACATCTGGGTTCACGAAGATGAAATTATGGTGGGTGGCTCAAAACTTGGCTTGCGCATGACCGTTGTACGACTGGCAGAGGACAAGCTCTGGGTCCATTCACCCACAACCATCAGCGATACTCTCATCGAGGAAGTAAACAATTTGGGTGAAGTGGCCTGTATCGTTGGCCCAAACAACGCACACAATCTGTTTTTGATGGAATGGCGTTCAGCTTATCCTCAGGCACAACTTTATGTCAGCAAAGGCATCCCCAAAAAACTTAAACTGACGGATGGCTTCACGCCGTTACAGGCTGACTTCAACAATATATGGGAGGAGGATCTCGCCTGGGCTTATCTGCCAGGGTTTAGTGTCTTTGATGAATCTGTCTTTCTACACAAGAAAAGCAAGTCCTTGATCGTTACGGACTATATTCAGAACTACGAGGGTATCGAACCGACCTTTATACAGAAATTTATACTCGGCCCAATCGGGTTCAAGGGCATTTGTATTGCCCCACCACTGAAACTGGGCTTCCTGCACAAGGACAAGGCAGGCTACGGCGAAGCTCTGACTCGTGTCGAGCAGTGGCAGTTTGAGCGAATCATAGTGACCCACGGCGATATCATCGACGATGATGCAATGGCAACTTTTACACGGCTATCAAGTCGCTTCACCTGACTCGATTGTTAATCGCAGTTAGGAAACCGCGAAGAATATTGACCTCCATCTGATCCGGACGGATGCGGTTAAACATTCGACGCAATCGAGTCAGCAACTGCCGTGGGTTTGCCGGATCGTGAAATTCAATTTCTATCAGGGTCTTCTCGAGGTGTTCAAACAGGTGCTCCATATCCTGTGCCGTGGCAAGCTTTATGTCCCAGTTTTCACCCGCCGAACCGCGCCCATCGTCATGAGCCTCTGCCATCGCTTTATCATCACACGGCACCTGCTGTTGCAGTGATGCCTGCAATATCTCATAGCAGATTACCTGTACAGCCATGGCAAGATTCAGCGAGGAGTAGGCTTCACCCGTGGGAATATTCACATGATAATGGCACTTGTGCAGTTCGTCGTTCTTGAGCCCGCGGGACTCGCGGCCAAACAGAATGGCAACCTTGCTGCCGCTTGCCTGGCCTGCCACCACTTTCTCAGCGCAGCTCTTCGGGTCAAGCATGGGCCAGGGTATCCGCCTGTCCCTGGCTGATGTACCGATGATGAGTTCACAATCAGCAAGTGCCTCATCCACATTACTCACGACAACGGCGTTTTCCACCACATCGGCTGCACTGACCGATCGATAAACCGCCTGCTCACTGGGGAAGTCGCCCGGGTTGACCAGGTACAGACTGGTGACACCCATATTCTTCATCGCCCTGGCGGCGGCACCGATATTGCCCGGATGGGATGTTTCGACGAGCACAATGCGGACGTCCGGAAATAGACCTTGTTCATTCATGGCACGAATATTACAGCCAAGTCAGGAAACTTTCTCAAAACTTTGCTCTGTTCTGCTATGATGCGCGACCGCAAAATGCTTCACACCGGATTCCTGCATGCAACCCATGGCTACCATCGCACTTCGTGCCGCTAGAGAGGCTGGACTCAGGATCTCCCGCGCGTTCGATCGACCGGACCTGGTGAAAATTGACGAGAAGGGTCACAACAACTATGTCACCAACGTGGACCGGGATGCAGAACGGATCATTGTTGAGGCACTTCATGAAACTTATCCTGACCACAGTATCAGCGGTGAGGAGCAGATCAGCAACATCGCCGTAGAAGATGCAGAGTACGAATGGATCATCGACCCGATTGACGGGACTATGAATTTCGTTCGGCAGATTCCGCACTTTTGTGTGTCTATTGCCTGCCTGCACAGGGGCAAGCTTGAACACGGCATTATCCTCGACCCCATTCGCCAGGAAGAATTTGTTGTCAGTCGCGGCAAGGGTTGCCAGTTAAACGGCAAACGCGTACGCGTCAGTGCCAAAGAGGTCCTGGACGGTAGTGTGATAGCCACCAGTAGCCCTTCCCTCGCTGAAGTCGCCGATGCAAACGGTCAACTCACCCGAAAACTACTCAACGAACATGTCATTCTGCGCCAGCAGGGCAGCGCCTGCCTTGAACTCGCCTACGTTGCCTCGGGACGCCTGGATGCCATGTGGATGGGTAATCTCAAACCCTGGGATATGGCCGCAGGTGCACTGATGGTAATGGAGTCCGGCGGTTTGCTGGGTGATTTTGCCGGCGGTGCAGGTTATATGAAGTCCGGCAATCTTGTCGCCGGTTCACCCAAGGTGTTTAAATTTTTTGCGCCGCTGGTGAAGCAGCATCTGGGTGGGATATAAAGCGTCATCCCGAGCGACCGACCGGGATCGGGTACGACGGAGTCGAGGGATCTCACTCTTTAGAACCAGATCTCTCCACTTCGATCACTTCGTGATCTCCAGTCGAGAAGACCCAGTGCGTGACGGCGCTTAAAAACCCCCACCAAGATCCTGGTCATCGGCACCCTCTTTAACCGGAATAGCCAGATCTGCCTTGGTGATGTTCAGCATCAGTAGAACATTGGCGGCGATATAAATAGACGAATAGGTACCGACCAGGACACCTATGATCAAACCGGTGGCAAACCCACGAATCAGCTCACCACCAAGTATCAGGAGTGCAAACAGGACCAGCAGGGTTGTAAAGGACGTGATCAGGGTTCTGCCAAGCGTCTGGTTCAATGATGTATTGATAATATCTACGGACGAACCCCGTCGAATCTTGCGAAAATTCTCCCTGATTCTATCCGACACCACGATGGTATCGTTCAGTGAATAACCAATGACCGCAAGCAGTGCTGCCAGCACGGTCAGGTCAAAATTCCAGCGGGCAATCGAGAATATCCCGAGGGTAATCATCACATCGTGGAACAGGGCAACAACCGCACCAACTGCAAATTTCAGCTGAAAACGAAAGGCAACATAGATCAACACAACGGCGAGGGCCGTCAGCAGACCAAGGCCTCCCTGGTTGGTGAGTTCTTCACCCACTGCCGGACCAACAAACTCAGAGCGACGCAGGCTGACATCAGATGATGTGGATTCTCTCAGGGATTCAAGAATCCGATCCCCCAATGTCGCATTCTCTTTTTCACTCAGGTTCTTCTGTGGAGGAATCCGCACGAGTACATCCTGATCTGAACCAAAGTACTGAACTACATGGCCTTCATACCCGGCACTGTCAAGATCGATTCGAATCTGCTCCGGGTCGACTGACTGCTCATAGAATACTTCAACCAGCGTGCCGCCGGTAAAGTCGAGCCCCCATTCCACCTCGTTTATCGCCAGATTCAAAAAGGATAAAACCACCAGCGTCGCGGAGACTACTGCTGCAATCTTGCGGTAGCTCATAAAATCAAACTTGAGGTCATCGAGTCGCATCAGATCATCAACCTTTTAACATTCCGACCACCGTACATCAGATTGATTATTGCCCGCGTTCCCATGATGGCAGTAAACATGGAAGTTATGATGCCAATGGACAGGGTAATGGCAAATCCCTTAACAGGCCCGGTGCCGATACTATAAAGAATAACCGCCACCAGTAAGGTCGTTAGGTTTGCATCCATAATAGTAACAAAGGCACGCTCAAACCCCGCATTGATAGCCGCCTGGGGTGACATTTTGTTCTTCAGCTCTTCACGGATTCTTGAAAAAATCAGTACATTGGCATCCACGGCCATACCAACAGTCAGAACAATGCCGGCAATACCAGGCAGCGTCAGGGTCGCAGATAGACCAGACATGACCGCCACCAGCAACACCAGGTTGGCGGTTAAGGCGACATTCGCCGCAAGGCCAAATACCCTGTAGTAGGCAAGCATAAAAAGCAGCACCAGCCCCATGCCAACAACCACTGATATGGCACCTTTCCTGATATTATCCCGGCCAAGGCTGGCACCCACTGTTCTCTCTTCCGCTATAAACATGTCAGCAGCAAGGGCTCCTGCTCTTAAGAGCAACGCCAGCTCCCTCGCCTCACCCGCCTCCAGGCCGGTGATTCTGAAAGATACGCCGAGCGCAGCCCGCACGGTGGCAAGGCTGATAACCCTTTTTACAATATAGGGAACACTGGTGAGCACTTCCTCGCCATCTACCATCTCATAGCGATCACGGGTCTTGGTTTCAATAAAGATAACCGCCATGCGCCGGCCGATATTGTGCCGGGTGGCACGATGCATCAGCTCGCCGCCATCACTGTCGAGCTTGATATTGACCTGGGGTAAACCGGAATCTGGATCAAAGCCAACCTGGGCATCAAAGACTCGGTCACCTCTCAGGATGACCTTCTTTTCAACACTGGCATCTCGCCCTTCATACTCATAGGAAATCGTGGTTGAACGCGGCGCGCTCGGTTGCGCCTCCATACGAAACTCCAGTGTCGCGACCTTGCCAAGGATCTTCTTGGCTGCAGCCGTATCCTGAACGCCCGGTAAATCCACGACTATCCGGTTACGCCCCAGTCGCTGTACCAGTGGTTCCGCTACACCCAGTTCATTCACCCGGTTACGGATGGTCTGCAGATTCTGCTGCACCGCAAAGTCTTCAATTTCCTTGATGCTGTCATCCGTCATGGTCAGGGTGACAAAGAATTTATCATCCTCACCTTCAGTGATCAGGAACTGGCGGTACTGTGACTCGATCTTGTCACGCGCCCGGTCACGCAGGGCTTCCTCACTAAAAGAGACCTTCAACACGCCTCGCGCCGGCGATTCCAGACTTGTGTAGCGAATTCTGTCTGACTTGTCCCGCAGGGCACGCTTAACATCCTGCTCCAGGCCTTCAATCCGATCACTGATGGTCTTCTCGGTATCAACCTCCATCAGAAAGTGAACACCACCGCGCAGGTCAAGACCGTACTTCATGGGTTCCGCGCCAATACTCACCAGCCACTCGGGTGTGGTCGGCGCTGCATTCAGTGCAACGATAAAGGTGCCTGCCTGATCATGCAGGGCTCTTTGTACTACAGACCTGCCTTTAAGCTGGGAGTCATCATCATGAAAACGGATCAATGCGCTGCCATCTTTGAGTACGGCATCAAAATAGGACAACCCGGCCTCGTCCAGGGACCTGGTCGCGGCTGCCAGATGGCGCTCTGAAACCTCAAGGGCAGTATCCTCATTGGAAATCTGGATAGCAAAATCCGGTGGATAGATATTCGGCAGGGCATAAATAAAGCCCAGCAGCACAGCACCTGCAACCAGCAGGTTCTTCCACAATGGATAACGGTTAATCAAAATCCTGTTTCCCTAAGTCGGTCTTTAGATAGACTTGATCGTGCCTTTTGGCAACGCTGCTGCAACCGCACCTTTCTGCAACTTCAGGTGCACATTGTCTGCAACTTCAAAAACCAGGTACTGGTCTTCTACCTTCACGATTTTGCCGATAAGACCGCCGTTGGTGACGACTTCATCACCCTTGCCCAGGCCGGCAACCAGTTCACGATGCTCTTTCGAACGTTTGCTCTGGGGCCGCCAGACAATAAAGTAAAACACCGCGGCAAAAGCGACAATGATAAACAGGTCCAGACCTGGTAGCGGCCCACCAGGCCCGGCTTCTGCCGCCATGGCGGAGGAAATAAAAAACTCAATCATAATGACTCTTCAAGCCCTGATTTCGGGCAATCTCTAAGTTGGATCTCTGTCAGCGCTCCCTTCTGAAAGCGCGGGGTCCTGTAAAACGGGCGCTATTTTCGCTGCTCAGCCGGTGATAAGCAAACTTAAACGCTCATTCCCCAGTTTTCAGTTATCTCACCAATATGGTCATCAAGGCGGCCATTTTCAATGGCACCCCTTAAACCAGCCATCAGCGCCATGTAATAGTGCAGGTTATGAATGGTGTTTAGCTCCGCACCCAGCATCTCGCCGCACTTATCCAGGTGATGCAGGTAAGCCCGTGAAAAATTCCCGCAGGTATAACAGTCACAGCGAGGATCAAGGGTACCCGTATCAGTCTTATGCACCGCGTTCCGGATTTTGACGACACCGGAGGACGTAAACAGGTGGCCGTTCCTGGCATTTCGTGTCGGCATCACGCAGTCCATCATGTCGATACCGCGCCTGACACATTCCACCATGTCATGGGGTGTGCCGACCCCCATGAGGTAGCGTGGCTTTTCCTCCGGCATTGCCGGCGTCAGACGCTCGACAATATCCATCATATCTTCCTTTGGCTCACCCACCGACAGGCCGCCGATGGCATAGCCATCAAAGCCGATATCGAGCAACCCGGAAAGGGACGCCTCCCGCAGCGCCGGATACACGCCTCCCTGGACAATACCGAATAATGCATTGCTGCTTTTATAGGCATCCTTACTGCGCCCGGCCCAGCGAAGGGACAGGTCCATGGATTCCCGTACAGCCTTTTCATCCGCCGGGTAAGGCGTGCATTCATCCAGCACCATGGCGATATCCGAATTCAGACTCATCTGGATCTGCATGGATATCTCGGGGCTCAGGAACACCTTGTCCCCATTGATAGGTGAACGAAAACTTGCCCCCTCCTCCGTGAGCTTACGCATATCACCCAGGCTGAATACCTGGAAGCCACCAGAGTCCGTCAGGATCGGCCCCGGCCATGACATGAACTCATGCAGACCCTGGTGCTGCTCGATCACCTCCATGCCCGGGCGCAGCATCAGGTGAAAGGTATTACCGAGGAGGATCTGCACGCCAACCTCATCCAGCGAACTGGGCAGCATGCCCTTAACAGAACCATAGGTACCACAGGGCATGAATATGGGCGTCTGCACCTTGCCATGGGCAAGGGTTAACTCCCCACGGCGGGCCTCACCATCCTGATGGCTGACTTCAAACTGCATGAATATGAATCCTAAAGCGTCTAGCGGGTAATCAGCATGGCGTCACCATAGCTGAAAAAGCGATAGGACTCCTGAATGGCGACATTATAAGCCTGTTTGATGTATTCCTTCCCGGCAAATGCACTCACCAACATGACCAGTGTCGATTCCGGCAGGTGAAAGTTGGTGATCATGGCATCCACCGACCTGAACTCGTAGCCAGGATAAATAAAGATATTTGTGTCACCCTCGAAGGGCGCGAGGGCTCCTGCTGCCGAAGCTGATTCAAGACTGCGCACACTGGTGGTGCCAACCGCAACGGTGCGACCGCCGGCAGCATGGCAATTTTCAACTGCCGAGCAAACTTCCTGATTCACCTGCAGCCATTCAGCATGCATCTGATGATCTTCAACCTTGTCTACCCGGACCGGCTGAAAGGTCCCGGCACCGACATGCAAAGTGACTTCAGCCCTGCCGACTTGCTTTCTTTTAAGCTCAACAAACAACGCCTCATCAAAATGCAACCCGGAGGTTGGCGCTGCAACTGCACCATCCCGAGAAGCATAGATGGTCTGATACCGCTCCCTGTCCGCGAGTTCATCATCCCTGTCGATATAGGGCGGCAGGGGCACATGGCCGAGTTCGTTAGTGATTTGCGTAACACCAGGTTTGGGAAAGACAAGTTCAAAAAATGGCCCATCCCTGCCTTTAACCTGCACCTTTACGGAACTGTTATCAAGAACAATCTCGCTCCCTGGCAGGGGAGACTTGCTGCTGCGCACCTGCGCCTTAACGCTATGCGCATCAAGGATCCGCTCAATCAGTATCTCTACCCGACCACCGGTCTCTTTTTTGCCGTACAGTCTTGCGGGGATTACACGTGTATTGTTAAACACCAGCAGATCATCCGCATCAAGCAGGTCGGGTAAATCGCTGAATTGGTAATGGCTAATATTGCCGGTCGCCGCATCGAGATGCATCAGGCGGCTGGCGGAGCGGACCGGTGTGGGATGCTTTGCAATGAGATGCGAGGGCAACTCATAGTCGAAATCACTGACCTGCATTCAATGCATTCTAAGGAAGTATTCGGACGGGTTAAAAGTCCAGCTGGAACATCTTGGTCCAGGAAATGAAATCCTGGGAGTCATCATCCAGCAGAAGACCAACAAGGTGACTACCCTCTTCTTTGGTCCACCTGACTTCCCCTTCAAGCCGATACAGTGCCGTGGACAAATCTAGACGCAAACCCAGACGGGTACTGACTGGAATCGGTATGTCGGTCATCACCTTCATGCCGACTTCCGAAACATCCACTGTCATGCAGGCAAGAGACGTGTCATTTAGATCTGGTTGATGGGTGCAATTAATCACATCAATCAGCACTTCTTCTTCTCTCTCAATTCGATCCAATCGCATCAAAGAATCCTTTTTCTCGTCCGCTGGGCTTACGAATACGGCGATTTTAGCAAACGCCTTGACTCAACCCAATTAATGACCCCCAAAAACCGAATAATCACAAAAAACCAGCATTTTTCCGATTTCTCACAGGGAAATCGTAGCACAAGCCGTTTATCCAACAGCCATCGACCGATGAAAGCGCACTAAATCACGACAAAATGACCAAAAATAGCCACAGACAGCTACAAATGGGCTCTGCTATAATCGCCAGCCTTCTGTGCCGGGGTGGCGGAACTGGTAGACGCGCCGGATTCAAAATCCGGTTCCTTCACGGGAGTGTCG
>Ga0187833_10000681_pt1 | contig 39337 bp, 37 predicted proteins | sample ETNtaG_37_FD_167968 | JGI IMG/M metagenome (GOLD analysis project Ga0187833, IMG submission 167968) | Marine microbial and viral communities from oxygen minimum zone, Eastern Pacific Ocean - ETNP2014_SV_400_PacBio MetaG (Illumina Assembly) | ecosystem: Environmental > Aquatic > Marine > Hypoxic...
CAATTTGTTGAGCGATTTTACGTCTTTAGAAAATGTTGCTATAGCAATGATTTCTTCAGGAAAAAAAAAAGATTTTGCAAACAATGTAGCAAAAAGAATTTTAAAAAAAGTCGGCTTAACTAAAAGACTTGGCCATTTCCCGAACGATCTTTCGGTTGGTGAACAACAACGAGTAGCAATTGCCAGAGCAGCTATAAATGAACCCCAACTCATTTTGGCAGATGAACCAACAGGAAGTTTGGATCAATCTACCTCAGAAGAAATATTTAATTTATTTTTAAAATTTAAATCTCAAAATAGATCAATAATTTATGCAACTCATAATAGAGAGCTAGCCGATAGAGCCGACTACAAGTTGAAGATAATTGATGGTAATATCAGGCGCTCAAATGAGTAATACAAATAAAAATCAATTTACACATTTAAAGATCCATACTCAGTACTCAATATGTGAAGGAGCAGTTAAAATTGTTGATTTAAAGAACTTTTGCAAAAAAAATAAAATTCGAGCAATAGGTTTAAGTGATACCAAAAATTTATGTGGTGCACTGGAGTTTGCAGAAAGTATTTCTAAAGTGGGAACGCAACCTATTATAGGTAGCCAGATTAATTTTAAATTTGAAAATCATATGGGCATATTGCCAATCTTTGCTAATAATTTTGAAGGCTACAAGAGTGTTATTGATTTATCTTCAAAATCTTACTTAGAAAATAAAACTACAGGCGAGCCACATTGCTTACTTCAAGAATTAATAAAAATAAAATCTGGAGTAACAGTTCTCTCTGGTACAATTAATGGATTAGTTGGAAACTTATTCTCAAAAAATTTGCTGAAAGAAATTGTTGATGTACTTAAATTAATAAAAAATACGTTTGGTGATAGATTTTATTTGGAAATTCAAAGACATAACGATGTTGGAGAAAAATCTTTCGAGGAATTTATTTTAGAAAAATCCAATGAATTGGAGATTCCTTTGATTGCTACTCATGAGGTTTTTTATATACATAAAGATATGCATGAAGCTCACGATGCATTGATCTGCATAGGAGAAAAAACTTATGTTAATGAAAAAGAAAGAAAAAAATATTCGAACGAACATTATTTAAAAAGTTCTGAACAAATGATCGAAATCTTTTCTGATTTACCTGAAGCGCTTGAAAATAATTTTAATTTTCCTTTTAGATGCAGTTATAAAGCCAAATCATCATTGCCAATACTTCCCAATATAAGCACAAATAAAGATATAAATGTTGATCAAGAATTATTAAATTTAGCTTCAAAAGGTCTAGAAGAAAAATTTAATGAATATGTTTTCCAAAAAAATTCTGATCAAGAAAATAATAATAATCGAAAAATTTATAACAAACGACTTCAACATGAATTTAATATTATAAAAGAAATGCGTTACTCGGGATATTTTTTGATTGTTTCCGATTATATTAAATGGGCTAAAAATAACAATATACCAGTCGGACCAGGAAGGGGTTCCGGGGCTGGCTCACTTATTGCCTGGAGTTTATCTATTACCGATATTAATCCAATAAAATTTAATTTAATTTTTGAAAGATTTTTGAATCCAGACAGAATTTCGATGCCTGATTTTGATATCGATTTTTGTGAGGAAAAAAGAGACTTAGTTTTTTCCTATCTTAAAAAAAAATATGGAAATGGAGTTGCGCACATAATTACTTTTGGAAAATTGAAAGCAAGAATGGCTGTTAGGGATATTGGAAGAGTTCTTGGTCTTCCCTATGGATTTGTTGACTCTATAAGCAAGATGATTCCTTTCGATCCTTCAAGGCCTATAGGTTTACAAGAGTGCATAAATCGTGAACCGAGAATTCAAGATATGATTTCTAAGGATGTTCGAGTAAAAAAATTAATGGATTTATCGTTAAAACTTGAGGGGCTAAATAGAAATATTGCGACCCATGCGGCTGGAGTTGTAATTGCAGAAAAAAATTTATCCGAGACAGTCCCTCTTTATAAAGATTCTTCCTCCGATTTATTATTACCCGCAACTCAATTCGACATGTATTCGACAGAAAATGCTGGATTGATAAAGTTTGACTTACTTGGATTAAAAACCTTAACAGTTATAAACAAAACTTTGAACCTTTTAAAAGAAAAAAATATTTATCTCAATATAAATAAAATTAATTTTGAAGATAAAAAAGTTTTCGAGCTACTATCATCTGGCAATACAGTTGGCTTGTTTCAACTGGAAAGTTCAGGAATGAGAGAAGCTTTAATGCAAATGAAACCTAATAGACTGGAGGATATTATTGCCCTAGTAGCTTTATATAGGCCAGGTCCGATGAGCAATATCTCTATTTATAATGATTGCAAGCACAAGAAAAAAGAACCTGACTATCTTCATCCAAAGTTAAAAGAAATTTTGGAACCCACCTATGGAGTTATTATTTATCAAGAACAGGTAATACAAATAGCCCAAGTCTTATCAGGTTTTACTGCGGGTCAAGCCGATATTTTAAGAAGAGCAATGGGGAAAAAGAAAAGAGGTGAACTAGAAAAACAAAAAAAAAATTTTATTGATGGTGCCACAAGGAAAGGAATTAAAAAAGATATAGCAGATTATATTTTCCAAAAAATAGAACCTTTTGCCGAGTATGGTTTTAATAAAAGTCATGCTGCTGCATATGCAGTTATTGCTTATCAAACAGCTTATTTAAAAAAATATTATACCAAAGAATTTTTTGCAGCATCAATGTCTACAGAGTTAGGCAACCAAAATAAATTAAATGAATTCTACGAGGAATTAAAAAGGCTCAAAGTTAAAGTTCAAAATCCATGCATAAATAACTGTTTTGCAGAATTTAAATCTATGAAAGAAAAATTTTGCTATGCATTAGGGGCAATAAAAAATGTTGGTTTTGAGGCAATTAATCAAATTGTTAAAGAAAGGGAAACTAACGGTCAATTTAAATCTTTAGATGACTTTATTAACAGAGTTGATCCAAAGAATATTAATAAACTGCAACTTGAAGGATTAGTAAAGGCAGGAGCATTGGACTCACTGGAAAAAAATAGAAAAGCATTTCATGATAGTATTCCAAATATTATATTGGCTTCCAAGTTTACATTTGAAAATAAAATTAATAATCAGATAAATTTATTTGACGATAGTAATCAAGATAAAAAAAGTTTAATCGAAAATAATATTATAAAAGACTGGACATTTGAAGAGAGACTATCAAAAGAATTTGACGCAATTGGTTTTTTTATTTCAGATCATCCTATCAATGAGTACAAAGAAGTTTTTGATATTTATAAAATACAAAACTTTAATTCGTTTATAATCTCATCAAAAAATGAAACTATTCTTGCTGCAACAATAATGCAAATTCAAGAAAAAAAAACTCGAGATGGCAATCCTTTTGCAATTGTTAAATTTAGTGATTTGGGCGGTGTATTTGAACTATTTCTTTTTTCGGAAATTTTGAAACAAAGTAGAAATATTCTAAAGGAAGGCAAGTCATTTTTAATAACAGTTTTAAAAGATTTGAGTAATCAAAATAATCGGTTTAAAAAGACCAGTGTAAGAAAGTTGGTAAGTTTAAATGAAATTTTTAAACAATCCATACCCAATATAACATTTGAAATTGAAAGATTAGAAAATCTTAAAGATTTTTCAAATTTGATTTCTAAAAAAGGTAATTCAAATGTTAAAATTGTTGTCAAAAATAATTCAAAAAATCTTATTTTTGAACTTTCTGAAAAAAGAGAAATAAACGCAGAAATATTAAAATCGTTAAAAAACAAGCCTTATTTGAAGGGAATAAATATATAATAAAAGTTGTAATTTATTTGTTTAAATTGTAAAAAACTCCAAAACGCACACAGTTGCTGGTCATTAAGACCGCCGGTCCTTAAGTGGTTGAGCTGTGGTGGAACAACCGGAAAAATATATTGGATATACCTAATTTAACAATTCAGCAATTATTAGAAGCAGGCGTACATCTGGGTCATAAGACATTTAGATGGAATCCAAAAATGAAAGATTACATTTTTGGTAAAAAAAACTCAATTCATATAATTGATTTAGTTCAAACTCTCGAGTTGACCAATCAAGCTCTCTTGAAAGTTTCGGACATTATAGCAAATGGAGGTAAAATACTATTTGTTTCAACTAAAAAGCAAGCAGCGGAGTCAATAGCTAATTTAGCTAAAGACACATCGCAATATTACGTAAATTACAGATGGCTTGGAGGAATGTTAACTAATTGGAAAACTATCTCAAATTCAATAAAAAAGTTAAAACAAATTAACGAAGCACTTAAAGACGAGAATATAGGTTTTACAAAAAAAGAAATTTTAAAGATGGGACTTAAAAGAAATAAACTCGAGAGGTCACTTGGAGGAATTTTAGAAATGAAAAGTACTCCAGATTTAATATTTATTATTGATACAAATTATGAAAAACTAGCTATCAAGGAGGCAGCTAAACTAAATATACCTATAATTGCGATAGTTGATACTAATTCCGATCCCACAGATATCAATTATCCAATACCAGGTAACGATGATGCACGAAGAGCAATTAATTTATACTGCGATTTATTAAAACAAACCATTCTAAAAGCACAAAAAAAAATCAATATTTCTGGTAATAAAGATGAAGAAATCAAGACTTCCCCAGAGGAAATTAAAGCTGAAGAAAACAAAGAAAACAAAGCGCGATTGATTGATAGAATAAAAGAAAAAGTTATAAGCACAATATCAAAAGAAAAGAATCAAAAAGAGAAATAGTTTTTTTCATGTCATCTTCTAGTCACATAGATAAGATTAAAAAACTTAGAAAACTTACAGGCGTAGGTTTTGGCGATTGTAATTCTGCAATCAATGAATGTGGCGGTGATATAGAAAAATCCATAAATTATTTGCGAATTAAAGGAATTTCTAAGGCTAGCAAAATAATAGAGCGTATTGCAAGTGATGGTCTAATTTGCATCCATGAGGAAGATGATAATTCATCAATAATTGAGATTAATTGTGAAACAGATTTTGCTGCAAAAAATTTAGAATTTTTAAATTTTTCTGAAGACCTTTCTAAATTGTGTTTTGAAACAAGGGGAGATTTGAATTTTTTGAAAAAAAAGAAAATGAAAGATGGTAATAGTGTAGATGACAATGTAATAAAGCTTATTTCTAAAATTGGTGAAAAAATTACAATTAGAAGATGCAATTTTTTTGGTAATAATAAATGCATAAATTTTTCATATGTACATGCACCTCTGAAAAAAAATATTGGAAAACTTGGAGTTATAGTAAGCTTAGAATCAAAAAAATTTGATGAACAAATAAAGGATTTTGGTCACAAATTAGCAATGCATATAACGGCATCAAATCCTTTGGCAATTGATTTTAGTCAGCTTGATAAGAAAATCTTAGAAAAAGAAAAAGATATAATTAGTAAGGAGCTCATAAATTTAGGTAAAGAAGCCAGCATTATAGAAAAAATTTCAAAAGGAAAATTAGAAAAATTTAAACAGGAAAATACATTAATTAATCAAATATGGATTATGGATCCTAAGAAAAAAGTAAAAGACGTTATAGCTGAATTGGGTAATGAAAATAGGATAATCATTAAAGACTTTATTAGATATAAAGTTGGTGAATAAATAAGATTTAGACTTTAAAATACGTATTTTAATTATGTTTGATAAGAATAAATATAAACAAAAAATGAATAAAAGTTTTGAGGTATTTACTAAAGATTTGTCAGCCTTAAGAACAGGTAGGGCAAATGCTAGCATGTTGGATATTATTAGAGTAGATGTGTACGGGCAAAAAATGCCAATAAGTCAATTGGGTACAATTACTGCGCCAGAGCCCAGAACATTAAATATTCAAGTGTGGGATCAAAACAATGTGACTCTTATTGACTCATCAATAAGAAAATCGGAAATGGGTTTAAATCCTCAAATTGATGGTCAATTGATTAGAATTCCCGTTCCGGATTTAAATGAGGAAAGAAGGAATGAATTAAAAAAATTAATTAAAACTATAGCTGAGAAATGCAAAGTATCAATTAGGAATATAAGAAGAGAAGCTAACGATGAACTAAAAATGATTCTTAAAGAAAAGAAGATTGGTGAAGATGAAAATAATAAATACGAAAAAGAAATTCAACAAATTACAGATCAAGAAGTAAAAAAAATTGATGAAAAAGCATCTCAAAAAGAAAAAGAGATAATGACGATATGAACATAGCTAATCATGTTGCCATAATTATGGATGGCAATGGTAGATGGGCACTAAATAGAGGAAAATCAAGAAATTATGGTCACCAACACGGACTTAGTACAATAGAAAAAATTGTCAATTATTCGATTAAAAAAAAAATTTCATATTTAACATTATTTACATTTTCAAGTGAAAATTGGAATAGACCAAGGAATGAAGTTGCTTTCTTATTTAAATTGCTAGAAAAATATTTTAAAAAAAATTTACTGAAAGTTATTAAAAGTGGAATTAAGGTAAAAATAATAGGAAATAAGTCCAAATTGACAAAAAATTTAAAGAAAATAATAAAACTTGTAGAAAACAAAACCAAAATAAATAAAAAGATCTCAATACAGTTGGCTTTAAATTATGGTTCAAAAAATGAAATAATCAACAGCTTTAAAATTGTAAATAAAAAAAAACAAAGGATTACAAACAAAAATTTAGAAAAAAATCTTTATACTTCAGGGTTACCCAACCCTGATATTTTAATAAGAACTGGTGGACAAAAAAGATTAAGCAATTTTTTATTGTGGCAAATGGCTTATACGGAAATTTTTTTTATAAATAAAATGTGGCCCGAATTTAATAATAATGATTTTCAAAAAATATTGAATAAATTTAAAAAAATTAAAAGAAATTTTGGAAAAATTTAGTGACTGCAGAATTAAAAAAAAGAATAGTAACATCGATTATTTTATTTATATCTACAATTTTTTGCATTTTGATACATAAATTAGTTTTTGTATTTGTACTTATTGTTACTATGTTTATATGTTTTAATGAGTGGAGCAATATTAATTATAAATATTTTAAACAAAAGCAGCAAAGCAATTGGAAATACTTTTTTATTCAATTTTTTGGATTAGTTTATCTATTTATTTTTTTAGGTACATCCATAGCTTTAAAAGGCAACAATTTCGAAAGTACAATCTTTTTTATTATTATTTTATGCATATGTATCTTTTCTGATGTTGGTGGCTATGTTTTTGGCAAAGTTATAGGAGGAAAGAAATTAACTAAAATTAGTCCAAACAAAACAATTTCTGGAAGTTTGGGTTCTTTTATTTTCTCCATATTATTAGTATTTTTATTTAATTTACAAAATTATGTGGCCGTGTCTTTCGATGTTTCACCAAAAAATATACTATTCTGTTTAATTATTTCTTCAATCTGCCAATTAGGAGATTTATTAATTTCCTATTTTAAAAGGTTAAACAAAGTTAAGAATACAGGAACTGTTTTGCCTGGTCACGGAGGATTATTAGACAGAATTGATGGGCTTATTTTTGCTATACCAATAGTATATATTTTGAAAATTACACAAATATTTTAGTATGAAAACTAATATTGCAATACTTGGTTCAACTGGTTCTATTGGTAAAAGCACATTGGACATTGTTAAGAAAGATAAAAAAAATCTTAAAGTAGTATTATTAACAGCTAACAAAAATTATAAAAAATTAATTAAACAAGCCAAAGAGTTCAAAGTAAAAAATGTTCTAATTTACAATGACAAATATTATAAACTTTTAAAAAAAAAAATAAAAAATAAGAAAATAAATATTTTTTCAAGTAAGACAAATTTATATAGAATTTTTAAAAAAAAAATTGATTATACTATATGCGGGATATCCGGCTTAGATGGTCTCAAACCCACTTTAGATATAATAAAGTTTACAAAAACTATGGCCAGCGCAAATAAAGAATCAATTATCTGTGGTTGGCATTTAATAAAAAAAAAATTAGAAAAGTATAACACTAAGTTTATTCCAGTTGACTCTGAACATTTTTCAATATGGAATTTGACAAAAGAATATTCAAACGATGATATAGAAGAGATCATACTTACTGCTTCCGGGGGCCCACTTCTTAATTTATCAATTGGAATTCAAAATAAAATTACTCCAGAAAAAGTAGTAAAGCATCCAAATTGGAAAATGGGTAAAAAAATTTCAGTAGATTCAGCAAACTTGATGAATAAAATTTTTGAAATTATTGAAGCTAATAGAATGTTTAATTTTAATTTAGAAAAATATAAAATATTAATTCATCCACAATCATATGTACATGCAATCATAAAATTTAAGAATGGATTAATAAAAATGTTATTACATGATGCAGATATGAAAATACCAATTTTTAATTCTATTTATAAAGATAAGTTAAAATATATAGCTTCAAGAAAAATTAGTTCTAAAACTTTAAATAACTTGAATTTTTATGAAGTTGATAAATTAAAGTTTCCTTCAATTAAACTTTTAAAAAAAATATCCAAAAAAAATACCCTTCATGATACCGTTATGACAATTGCTAACGAAGAACTGGTTGAACTTTTTTTACAAAAAAAAATTTCATTTAGCGAGATTGTAAAGTATTTAACAAAAATTATAAATTTAAAGGAGTATAAAAAATATTTTTCAAAAAAACCCACGTCGCTAAATAAAATATTTAAAGTTAGCGAATTGGTTAGGTTGAAAACTAACGGTATAAGTGTATGATCTTTTGCTCAATGAAAAAAACTTTATTACAATCATTATTATTTTGTATTCTTGCAATAACAATATCATACGCAGAAGTTGTTAAAAAAGTTAAAGTCGAAGGCAATGTTAGAGTATCACCAGAAACTATTGTTCTCTTCGGAGATATAAGGCTAAATGAAGAATATAATGCTCAAAAGATAAATGAACTATCTAAGATATTATATGACACCGATTTTTTTTCTTATTTAGAAATTAATCTAAACAATGGTGTCCTAGAAATTTTGGTTAAAGAGAATGCTATAGTCCAAAACTTAATTTTTAAAGGAATTAAAGCAAAAAAATTTAAAGAAGCAATAAAAGAAGTTATTTTATTAAAAGAAAAAACTTCATTTGTAGAAGATAAATTAAGTAAAGATATTAAAAAAATTAAAAGTGCTTTTAGGAATCTTGGTTTTTATTTTGTTGAAGTAGATGCCTATGCGAAAGAAAATCCGAACAATTCAATAGATTTAATTTATGAAATTAGTACTGGTAAACGTGCCCTAATAGGAAAAATTGTGTTTATAGGAGATAAAAAATTTAAGGATGGAAAATTAAGAGGAGCTATCACATCTGAAGAAACTAAATTATGGAAGTTTCTATCTACAAAGAAATATTTGAATCAAGAAAGAATTGAATTAGATACTCGTCTTTTAGAAAATTTTTATAAAAGCAAAGGCTATTATCAAGTCAAGATACTGGTAACGAATGTATTATATAAAGAGAATGAAAATTTTCTGTTGACTTATAATATTGACTCAGGAAAAAGATTTAGATTTGAGGATGTTTCTTTAAAATTATCGGAGGGTTTAGATAAAAATTCTTTTGCCGAAATTACAAAAGATTTTCCCAAACTTAAAAATAAGCATTATTCACCAAAAAAAATAAAAAAAATTCTTGATAAAATTAATAAATTATCTACGAAAAAAGATCTTCAGTTTATAAATTCTGAACTAATTGAAACAATTAAAAATGACAAGTTATCAGTAATAATAAATGTTACTGAAGGTCAAAAATTTTATGTTGAAAGAATAAATATAATTGGAAATAATATTACCGAAGACAATGTTGTGAGAGGTGAGTTAATAGTGGACGAGGGAGATCCTTATAGCTTGTTACTTCTAGATAAATCTGTAAATAATATCAAATCAAGAAATATATTTTCATCGGTTAAAAAAACTGTTTATGATGGCTCCTCATCAGACCTTAAAATTATAACTATTGAAGTTGAAGAAAAAGCTACAGGTGAAATTTTTGCTGGTGCTGGAGTAGGTTCTTCAGGCGGATCAGTTGGAGGTGGTATAAAAGAAAATAATTTTTTAGGTAGAGGTATTAGATTGGATGCCAATCTAAATGTTAGTGAAACAGCTATAAGAGGAAGATTTTCTGTTTCTAACCCAAACTATAATTACTCTGGTAACGAAATTAGTTTTACAGCCCAAAGTACAAAAACAAGTAAAATGGATACTTTTGGTTATGATAGTAGTAAAACGGGTTTTTCTTTAGGCACTACATTTGAACAATATGAAGATATATTTATTTCTCCAGAATTTTCTTCTTATTATGAAACTTTATCAACAAATGATAATGCTTCTAAGGCTCTCAAACAACAAGAAGGATCATATATTGATAGCGAACTAAAATACTCAATAATTCAAGATAAGAGAGATCGCAAATTTCAACCAACTGAAGGTTATAGAGCTTCATTTAATCAAAAGTTGCCTTTATATTCAGAAAGTCCATCTATTTTAAATGGATTTAATTACTCAGCTTATCATGGCTTTAACGAAAATTTAATAGGTTCTGTTAGATTTTACGGAAGAGCGATTAATTCACTTTCCGGAGGTGAAGACGTTAAACTTTCAGAAAGATTATCTTTACCTGGAAAATTTTTAAGAGGATTTGAGGAAGGAAGAATAGGACCTATTGATGCATTAGATCATGTGGGAGGAAATTATGCAACGGCTTTGGGTTTTATAGCGGGATTACCAAAACTATTACCTAACATTACCAATGCAGACATTAGTTTATTTCTTGATGCAGGTAACGTGTGGGGCGTTGATTATGATAGTAATATTGACGCTTCAAATAAGATTAGATCAGCATTTGGAGTTAGCGTAGATTGGTTTACACCCATAGGACCCTTGAGTTTTTCTTTTTCAGAAGATATAACTAGTGTAAGCACTGACAAACCTGAGTCTTTTAGATTTAATATTGGAACAACATTTTAATGAAATATATTGTAAAAATATTTGTAATTACTTCTTTGATTTTTGTAACTACAAATTCATTTGCTGAAAATAATATTGCATTTATCGATATGAATAGAATTCTTAAAGAAAGCAAAGTAGGGATTTCTGTTGAAAAAGAATTAACAAAAATTCATGAGACAAAATTAAAGAATTTTAAAAAAATAGAAGAAGAATTAAAGAAGGAAGAAATAGATCTAATATCCAAGAGGAATATTTTAGCAAGAGAAGAATTTGAAAAAAATGTTAAGAATTTGAATGATAGGGCCCAAAAGTATCAAAACGAAAGAAGAAATTGGTTTGATCAAATAACCCAGAAAAGAAATACAGCAAGATCTCAAGTATTAGATTCTTTGGATCCAATTTTAACTGAGTATTTTAAACAAAATCAATTATCTCTCATGTTGTACAAAAGAAATATAGTTATTGCGACAGATGAATTGGATATTACTGATAAAATTATAGATAAATTAAATAAAAAACTTCCTTCTATAAAATTAAATTGAGAGTGAGTAATAATTTTTTTTTTAAAAACAAGGGTCCTTTCCCTATAAAAAAAATAATCGATATATGTGAGAGTGAAGTATATTTTGGATCAGATTTAACGATTAAAATAAAAGATATAACAGATTTATTTAGAGCTAGAGAAAATGACATTACTTTCTTAAATTCTACAAAATACAAAGAAAAATCTTTGAAAAGCAAAGCGAAAGCATGCATTACAAACAAAAATTTAACAAAATATTTACCAAAAGATTGTTTAAAAATAATAGTTAACAATGTTTTGTTGTCTGCAGCAAAAGTATCAAAACTTTTCTATCCAGAATCTGATTTTGATTATCTTGATCAAACGCTTGTCTCATCAGAAAAAGTTAAAGATAAATACAACCACGTGAAATTTGGAAAAAATGTACTAATAGGCGACAACGTCCAAATTGGAAAAAATACTGTTATAGGAAATAATTCTACAATTGAGCATGATGTAAAGATTGGAGATAATTGCTCAATAGGATCTTTTGTTGTAATAAAGAATTCAATACTTGAAAATGATGTGCATATAAAAGATGGAGTTAAAATTGGTAGCAAGGGTTTTGGTTTTATACCCGATAAGTCAAAAAATTTCAGAATCCCTCACATTGGAAAAGTTTTATTAAAAAAAGGAGCAGAAATAGGTTCGGGAACTGTGATTGACAGAGGATCATTTGGTGACACCATTTTGAGCGAAAATACTTTTGTAGATAACCTGGTTCAAATCGGGCACAATGTTAAGATTGGTAAAAATTGTATGATTGTTTCTCAAGTTGGAATAGCTGGAAGTACAGTTATAGGTGACAATGTTGTTATCGGAGGCCAAGCTGGAATTTCAGGTCATTTAAAAATTGGCAATAATGTAAAAATTGGTGGAAATAGTGGAGTAATTAAAGATATTCCTGATAATAAAAAAGTGATGGGATATCCTTCTATGGATTTTAAAAAATTCGTCAAAAATTGGAGATCGAATGGACAATAATAGCACTCTTAACAAAGAGCAAATAACAAATCTACTTCCTCATCGAGAACCAATGCTACTAATCGATGAATTAATTAATATTGTGCCGCATAAATCTGCCGTAGGAATTATAAATGTTAAAAAAGATTTTTTTTTTTTTCAAGGACATTTTCCAGGTCAGCCAGTTATGCCAGGAGTTTTGATTGTAGAGGCATTTGGCCAAGCTGCAGCGGCACTTACAGCTTATAGTCTAAACCCAACGGAGGTTGAAAATAAATTGGTCTATTTAATGAGTGTTGATAAAGCCCGTTTTAGAAAACCAATTATGCCAGAATGTAAGCTTTTACTTGAAATTGAGGCTATCAGGTCACGTGGTAGAATTTGGAAATATAAAGGAATAGCAAAAGTTAATGGAACAAGAATGGCTGACGCAGAATGGGCAGCAACAATTATGGATAGAAATCAGCAATGATTCACGAAACTTGCGTAATTGATTCGAAAGCCAAAATTTCAGAAACTGCTGAAATAGGTCCGTATACAATTATAGGTCCAAATGTTGAAATTGAAGATGAAGTTGAAATACATTCGCATGTTAATATTACGGGTTATACAAAAATTGGAATAAGAACCAAGGTTTTTCCATTTGCAAGTATTGGAACTCAACCCCAAGATTTAAAATATAAAGGTGAGACAAATAGTTTGGTTATCGGAAAAAATAATATTATTAGAGAATATGTAACAATTAACCCTGGCACAGCAGGAGGCGGAAGTCTTACAAAGATTGGTGATAATTGTTTGTTTATGATTTCTTCTCATATAGCGCATGATTGTAAGATTGGAAATGGCGTCGTTATAGCAAACAATGTACCGTTGGGAGGACATGTAGTTATTGAAGATGATGTTATAATTGGAGGAAACTCTGCCATACAACAGTTTACTAGAATAGGAAGATTGGCCATGATTGGTGGAATGACAGGTGTATTAAAAGACGTTATTCCCTTTGGCTTATCATTTGGCAATAGAAACTATTTAAAAGGTATCAATATTATTGGATTAAAAAGGAAAAATTATGAAAATAAGAAAATTATGCAATTAAACGAAGCTTATAAAAAATTATTTTCATCAAAAAATTTACATAAAAACTTAATTAAAACTAATGGAGAATATAAAGATAACAAGCTTGTGCAAGAAGTTACAAATTTTATTTCAAAAGATAAAAAAAGACCTATTTGTACACCGCAGACTAAATAATGATTGGGTTGATATTTGGAGAGAGTGCTTTTCCATTTGAAATTCTAAAAAAAGTTAGAAAAAAAAATTTAAGGTATTTAATTATTGATTTAACAAAAAAAAAAATATTTAAAAAATACAAAAACTCTTACAAAGTTTCAATTGGACAACTAGGAAAAATAATTAAAATACTTAAAGAAAATAAATGCAAAAAAGTATTATTTGCAGGGAAAGTACTAAAGCCAAATTTCTCACGACTTAAATTAGATTTCAAAGGTATTTATTATATTCCAAGAATTATTAAAAGTTCAAAACTAGGTGATTCAGCAATCTTAAAAGAAATTATTAAAATATTAAAACAAGAAAGAATAAGCACAGTAAGTTCTTTGGTGTTTAATCCTGAACTTACTCTTAAAAAAGGAAGCTACTCCAAAGTTAAACCTAATAAAGAAGACAATAAAGATATTAACAAAGCTATAACAGCATTAGATAAATTAAGTGAATATAATTTTAGTCAGGGAACAGTAGTAAGGAATAGAAAAATCATTTCTATCGAAGGAAAAGGTGGTACCAATAAAATGCTAAATAAATGTAGAAGTAAAAAACACAAAAACAAAGGTGTTTTGGTTAAATTTCCCAAGAAAAAACAAGATTTAAGAATTGATCTACCAACAGTTGGATTAAAAACTTTTGTTCAGTGTAAGGCTGCTGGTCTTAAAGGAATAGTTTTAAAAGCAAAGCGGAATGTATTTTTAGAAAGAGATAAATGCATAAGCTTTGCCAATAAAAATAAAATGTTTGTATTGGCCAAATGAACAAAGAGGAAAAAATATTTATTCTTACAGGCGAACCTTCAGGAGATAAATTAGCTTCAAGAATTATAGCTAAACTTAAAAGTTCAAGGCCTGATATTGAATATTTATCCGTGGGTGGAGAACATTTAAAAGCTTTAGGAATAAAATCTCTTTATGATTTAAAAGAAATTACATATCTTGGATTTACTAATGTCTTATTAAATTTATTTAAAATTAAGAAAAAAATTAATGAAACAGTAGATAAAATAATAGAATTTAATCCCGATATTTTATTTAGTGTAGATAGCCCTGATTTTACTCTTAGGGTTGTGGAAAGAGTTAGAAAATTAAAGTCCGAGATTAAAACTATTCATTATGTGGCACCTCAAGTGTGGGTTTGGAGAGAACATAGAACAAAGAGATTAAAAAAATTTCTTGATCATATTTTGTTATTATTTCCTTTTGAGAAAAAATATTTTGATAAAGAAAACATCAATTGTACTTTTGTCGGACATCCTTTGCTAGAAGATGATGAAAAAATTAAAATTGATATAAATAATATAATTAGCGAAAATAAAAAGATTATCTCTATTTTTTCAGGTAGCAGATCATCAGAAGTCGATGTTTTGCTACCCATTTTAATTAAATTTATAAAAACAATGAAAGAAAAGTATGAAGATATACATTTTGTTTTTCATACAACAAAAGAACATAGACAAAAGGTTACGAATCAAGTTGAAAAAGAAGAACTTGGAGAATGCGATGTTATAAGTGATGAAAAAATTAAATCTTATATACTTAAAAAATCAATGTTTGCTGTAGCTAAGTCTGGAACTGTTTCTCTAGAAATTTGCAAAGCTAAGGTTCCATCTATAATAATTTATAAAATGAATTTTGTTAATTATTTTATTATAAAAATGTTAGTCAAAATTAAATTTGCAAACATTATTAATATAGCTGCCGACAAAGAAATTATACCTGAACTTTTACAAGAAAAATGTAATTCAAAAAATATTTTCATTAAAGTAGATGAATTTTTGTCTAATCCTGAACTATCAAAAAAACAAATAAGTGAGTATCAAGAAATAATACAAAATTTTAAAACTGAAAGATCTTCTGAAATAGCAAGTTCTGTTTTAATTAACAGCCTTTAATCTTTTTACAACTTCGTTTTTGTCAAGGGACAAAATAATATTGTAGATACCAGGGCCAAACTTAGATCCTGTTAGAGCAATCCTTAGTGGTTGACCAACTCCTTTAAAGTTTGTTTTGTGTTTATCAATTAATCCTTTTATTATTTTGTCTAAATTGTCTTTGCTTATATCTGGTAGATTTTCAAACTCTTTTAGAAAATCTTTTAAAATTTTCCTAGACAAACTGTCCAAAAGTTTTAAATCTTCCGGAGAGATTTGAATTTGATTTTTTATTATATATTGAGCATTATCGTAAATATCTCCTAATGTTTTGGCTTTATTTTTAAGGAAATATAGAGATTTTTTTAGTGAATCATCAAATTTATCATCAATTTTTTTTTTGTATACTTCACAGTAAGTTTTTAGACTTGAAAATAAATTATCTTCATTAGAACTCTTAATATAACTTTCGTTCATTGATAATATACGATTCATATCTAGTTTTGATGGTGATTTTCCTACACCAGATAAAGTAAAATGTTTAATACTTTCATCTAAAGTAAACATTTCTTTATCTTTAAAAGACCAACCAAGCCTCAATAAGTAATTTCTTAAGGCATCTGACAAAATTCCAATTTTTATATAATCGTCTATTGTGGAAGCATTGTCTCTTTTTGATAATTTTTTTCCTTCATTGCTATGTATTAGAGGTATATGAGCAAAATTTGGCACTTTCCATTTCATGGCATCATAAATTTGTTTTTGTTTAAATGTATTAATTTTGTGATCATCTCCTCTAATAACATGGGTAATATTCATTAAATGATCATCTACGCTAGCAGATAATTGATAAGTAGGAGAACCGTTCTGTCTAAGAATAATAAAATCTTCAATTGTTGAATTTGAAATATTAATTTCTCCTTGAACCAAATCTTTAATAATACTATTTCCACTTATTTTACTTTTAAATCTTATGACTGGATCTATCCTAGTGGGAATTGTTAAGTTTTTTGGCTCTCTCCACTTTCTATTATATAGAAAGGGTATTCCTTTTTTCTTGGCGCTATTTTTTTGTTCATCAATCTCTTCTTTTGAACAATAGCATTTGTAAGCAAAACCTTTTTTTAAAAGTTCCCCTGCAACTTTTTTATGTTCATTAATTTTTTCCGATTGAATATATTCTTTGTCATCATGTTCGATGCCAATCCATTTTAATGATTGAATAATTTGTCTTTTATAGTCATCTCTTGATCTTTCTTTATCCGTATCTTCAATCCTTAGGTAGAAAGAGCCTTTTCGTTTTTTAGAGAAAAGCCAATTAAACAAAGCGGTTCTAACACCGCCAATGTGCAGGGGCCCTGTGGGCGAAGGAGCAAATCTTGTTGCTACTTTTGGCATTATATATTACTAAACAATTTCTTAGAAATTCCTATACAAAGATACTAAAACACCTTGAACTTTAACTCTATCAGGACCAAATATCTTGGTTTCATAATCTTTGTTTGCACTTTCAAGGGCTACTGAATTACCTTTTCGTCTTATTCTTTTTAGCATTGCTTCATTATCATCGATTAAAGCAACAACGATTTGTCCATTATCAGCTTGGTTTGTTTTTTTAATTATAACGGTATCTCCTTCGTTAATGCCAGCCTCAACCATTGAGTTACCCTGAATTTTCAAACCAAAAAAATCACCTTTTCTGTGAAATTCTACTGGAAGAGCAACTTTAGAAACTTCGTTTTGAATAGCTTCAATGGGTGTGCCAGCTGCAATATTGCCTAGAACTGAAATTTCTTTGTTGTTTGATTTAGAATTAGTATTATCCAAACCACCCCTTATCACGCTTGGAGAAAAAGTGTTATAAATATCATTCGCACTAGCGGTTTCTGGTAATTTTAATACCTCTAAAGCTCTTGCTTTATGAGGTAGTCTTTTTATAAATCCTCTTTCTTCAAGAGCGCTGATTAATCTATGTATTCCTGACTTAGATTTTAGATTAAGAGAGTTTTTCATTTCATCGTAGGAAGGGGAAACCCCCGTGTTTCTTATTTTCTTATTTATGAAAATTAGTAAATTTCGTTGTTTTTTTGTAAGCATAGAACAAATCCTGTACAGATCTGTTCTATAAAAGTTCTCCTACAATTACAACCAGCTAAAAGTACCATTTTTATTGGTTAATTTGTACTATTTTTTTAAGCAAAGACGATCCTTCAATATTTTTTAATAGTGATTCACCGATTAGAAAACTCATTATTCCAGTTTTATCCATGATTTCTTTAACATCTTTTTCTGATTTAAAACCGCTTTCTGAAACTATTGGGCAACCATGAGATGATATGATTTTATATAATTGCAAAGTAGTTTTTATGTCAGTTTTCAGATCTTTAAGATTCCTATTGTTAATTCCAATTATTGCTTTATCAAAATTAAGAGCTTTTTCTGCATCATCATAGGTATGTATCTCAATAATTGATGTGATATTTAATTCGTTTGCTGCTTGATATAAATCTTTTGCTAATCCATTGTCAATTGCAGATAATATAATTAATATTGCATCAGCTCCAAAACTTTTTGCTAGAGATACTTGATATGGGTCTATAAAAAAATCTTTGCACAAAACTGGAATTTTGAACTTGTTTTTAACATCGCACATATGTTGTAGATTGCCTAAAAAAAATTTTTCTTCTGTTAAAATGGATAAGCATGTGGCTCCATTTAAAATATAATTTTCAGCAATTGCTATTGGGTTATATTGTTCAATTATCAAACCAGCAGATGGGCTTGCTTTTTTGATTTCGGCAATAACTGAAATTTTATTATAATTTATATTATCAGCTATTCTATTTTTAAAATTTATATAAGATTTGTTTTGTTTTATCAGTTCATCAAGAAGATTATTGGTATACTCTTTTTTGGTAACTAATAAGTCAATTTTTTTTTGGTTAATAATTTTCTCTAAAACATTAGACATTTACAAATTAGTTATTTTATTTAAATGTTCAAAAGCTTTACCAGATAAAATATGCTCTCTTATTGAAGAATAGGCTTCCTCAATATTTTCTGCCTTACCCGATACTATTAAACCAGCAGCAGCATTTAAGCTTACAGCTACAGAAAAATCATTGTCAGTTCCTTTGAATATTTCTATTATTTTTTCTGAATTATATTCAGATTCTTTTCCAATAATTTTTTCAAAGTTATTTGCTTCAATTCCTAGTTCAGAAGGATTAATGATAAATTCTTTGATTGAATTATTTTTTAATTGGACGACTTTTGTTTTAGTGTAAGGTGAAATTTCATCCAAACCATCATTACTATTGACAATCCAAGCGAAATCTGACTTTAAATTCTGAAGTGCTTTAGCAAAAGTAGTTAATAAATTTTTATTAAATACTCCTACAACTTGCCTTTTAACTTTTGCTGGATTACTTAGTGGACCAATTAAATTGAATATTGTGCTTTTTCCAATTTTTTTTCTTATCGGTCCAACGTATTTCATTGCAGAATGATAATTTGGCGCAAACATAAAGGCAAAATTAGTTTTATTAATACTTTCCTCTATTTGTTTGGGTTCTAGATTAATGTTTATCTTTAGTTTTTCTAAAACATCAGCAGAACCACATTTAGATGAAACAGCTTTATTTCCATGTTTTGCCACCTTTATTCCGTAACTTGCAAGTAATAAGGCTGATGCTGTTGAAATATTTAAGGTATTTTTTCCATCACCTCCAGTGCCACATGTATCAATTACGTTTCCTTCAATATTTACTGCTTTTGCTTTATTTCTTAATACAAATACTCCACCAGCGATTTCATTTGGAGATTCACCTTTATCTGAAAGCAAAGTTAAAAAATCATATATCTGATCGTCTTTTGCTTGGCCAGACATTATGGCTTCAAAAACTAATTTACTTTCATGAAAATTTAAATTTTCTTTTTTTTTTAATTTTTCTAAAATTTTTTCCATCATTTAACTTTATATTTTAAAAAATTTTTTAAAATTTTTATACCCAATCTGGTTTTAATACTTTCCGGATGAAATTGTACGCCATGAACATTGTATTTTTCGTGCATAATTCCCATAATCACTTTATTTTTAGTTTCTGCTGTTATTTTTAAATTTTTTCCTAAATTTTTTTTATCAACTATTAAACTATGATATCGGGTAGCTTCAAACGTTTTATTCAAACCCCTTAAGATACCTTTGTTATTGTGTTTGATAACACTTAATTTTCCGTGCATTAATTTTTTAGCAGGAATTATTTTTGATCCAAAAACTTGCCCAATTATCTGATGACCAAGGCAAACTCCTAATATTGGAATATTGGGGGCAAAATATTTTACAATTTTTGGGCAATATCCAGAATCTTTTGGATAGCCTGGACCAGGTGAAATAACAATTCTATCAAATTTTTTTCTTTTAATTTGATCAATCTTTATTTTGTCATTCCTATAAACTTCAACATTGCACTTCAAGCTAGATAAATAATGATAAAGGTTATATGTAAAACTGTCATAATTATCTATCAATAAAATTTTCATTCTAATTTGCTGCATTGATTAGTGCTTTAGCTTTATTAACGGTTTCTTGGTATTCTTTTTCGGGAATACTATCCGCTACTATTCCTGCGCCCGCTTGTATGTAAAATTTATTTTTTTTTACTAATGCAGTCCTCAAAGCAATGCATGTATCAAAATCACCATTAGAAGAAAAATATCCAATGCCACCGGCATAAATTTTTCTTTTTGTTTTTTCTAATTTATCGATTATTTCCATGGCTCTAATTTTAGGTGCACCAGAAACTGTTCCCGCAGGAAAGCCAGATAAAAGAGTATCAATTTTGCTATTTTTTTTATTAAACGTACCCTCTACATTTGAAACAATGTGCATTACATGTGAATATTTCTCAATTTTGAAATTTTCAGTAACTTTTACTGAATTTACTTTAGAAATTTTACCTACATCATTTCTTCCTAAATCTAGCAACATTAAATGTTCAGCTAGTTCTTTTTTATCCTTTAACAAATCTTTTTTATAAAAGTTGTCCATTCTTGTATTTTTTCCCCTAGGCCTTGTTCCAGCTATAGGTCTTATTGTTACTGTGTTATTTCTCAACCTGACCAATATTTCTGGGCTTGTTCCAATAATTTGAAAATCATTAAAATTAAAAAAATACATAAAAGGAGATGGATTAGTTACTCGGAGTATTTTATAAATTTCTATTGGGCTTTTATTTAATTTGGTTTCAAATCTTTGGCTAAGAACAACTTGAAAAATATCACCATTTTTTATGTATTTTTTAGCTTTAAGAACAATATTTTTAAAATATCTTTTACTAATATTACTTTTAACTTTCGATTTTTTTTGTTTATTAGGAATACTTGAAAAAGAATAATTATTTTTTATTGTTAGATATTTTAACTTTTCAATTTCAGATTTTATATCTAAGAATCTCTTTTGATAGTCCGTAATTTTTTCATCTGAATAACAATTAATAATGTAATATATTTTTTTTCTTAGATTATCATGGATAATTAAAGATCTGGGTCTGATCAACCTTATATCTGGTAAATTTAAATCGTTTTTACAGTTATTGGGAATTTTTTCTATATAGCGGATAATGTCGTATGAAAAGAAACCTGAAAGCAAAGAGCAAATAGGAGGTAGATTTTTAGGAGACTTAAATTTAAATTCTTCGATTATTTTGTTTAAGTAAACATAAGGATTTATCTTAATTTTAACTTTTTTTTTGTTTTTTAAGTAAAAGACTTTATTTTTATTAAATTCCCAGATTTTATCAGGATCTTTGCCAAAAATTGTATAGCGACCTCTTATTTTCCCTTTTTCTACAGATTCAAAAACAAAGCTATTTTTTTCTTTTAAAAAGTTATCAATTAAATTCTCAATAATAAATCTATTCTTAAGCTTTTCCGAATAATAAATAACTTGATTATTTTTTTTTATGTGTTGTTTTTTAAAATTTTTTAGATTCTTATTAATTATCATCTAAAGTAATTTTTTAATCTTTCCAATGTTTTGTAGTTTATTTCAACTTTATATTTTTGATTGATGTAGTTATCAAATGAAGAGTAAATACTATTTTTTAGGCCTATTATTGTTTCATGGTAATATTTATCATATTCATCTGAAGTTTTATCTAAACTAGGTTTTTGCATTTTTTTTACCCAAATCAGAAAAGTTTTATTTTTTTCAAACTCATCTACTATCGTAAAATTTCTTTCATGAAGATTAAATATTTGATTATTAGATTTTGTCGAGAAAAAATTATTATCTCTTATGCCATTTATCGAAATATTTTTAATATCCTTCCCACTTGCTTTTACCAATTGAACAAAATCCGATTCTGTAAGAGAGTTTGTTTTAATTTTTGCCATTAATTTTGCATTATATTCAAATATATCTTTGTTGATTAAATTCTTTACTATTTTTTCTTTGAATTTTTTAGAGACAATATTAGGAATGGAATTTTTAATTTCATCAATAATCACAAGGGCATATTCATTTTCATACTCTAATAAATTAATATCCTTGACTTTTTTAAATTCTAATTCAAAAATTTTATTTACTAGATTTTGGTCTATATTTTCTTGAAGAATACCATTTTCATTAATGCCGTCCTTATTAATAAATTTTATAGGGATAGCATTTAAATTATATTTTTTCAAAATTTCTTCGAAGTTAGCTGCATTTAGTATTAAATTTTCTATTTCATCTATTTTTTCGAAAAAAGGATTATTAAATTCTTTTGCATCAACAAGTGATAACGGATTTATAGAAACAAATCTAATGGAAATAAAATTTTCTTTTAAATTATCTCGATTATCATCAATGTAATTTTTTATACTTGTTTCATCAAAATCTTGTTCTTTTTTATAAAAAGTATTTAAATTTATAGCTTTAACGGTAAGTTTTTTATTTTGATAATTGTAAATATTTTTTACTAAAAAAGTTGGTGGAAAAGTTCCTCCGCTGACATAGTTAAATAATAATTTATTTATTACTTCATTTTTTAGATTTTTTTCATAAAAGGGTGCGCTAATATTATTCGTTAATAAGAATTTTTCATATTTGGTTCTTGAAAATTGATTGTTTTTATCAAAAAATTTTTCATCCTTTTTTATTATTTCAGATAAAATATTATCCGAAAGAACTAAATCCAAATCCTTTGATTGCAACAACAAAGTGGTTTTATTAATTAACCCGGATAACAACTGTTCAACTATTGAATTGTTTATATTCTCTCTAATAATTTTTGGATTAATATTCAAAGAATCAACATATTCCATGAAATCATTTGTGGAAATGTTGTTGTTATTAATTTTTGCGACTATGTTTTGACCCCCTCCCCTAAAGACGCTACCCATTCCCCAAAAAACAAATGGAATAATAATAATAATAAGTAATATTTTTGCCCAAAAAGACTTTGTAAAATTTCTGATAGAGTTAAGCATTGTGCACCTTAAAGTTATTTGATTTATAGATTACATATCTATAAATTAAAACTAAATTCATGACATACAAATACAAGTATTTTATTGCAAATTGGAAAATGTTCGGTGATTTTTCATCACTTAAGATAATAAATTTAGTTAATAATTATATTAACAAAACAAAATTAAAAAAAAATAAAGTTATATTTTGTGTCCCGAGTACTTTAATAAGCCATTTTTCCAATAGATTAAAGAAAAGTAAAATACTTATTGGAGCGCAAAATTGCCATTATCTAAATGCGCATGGTCCTCACACGGGCTCAATTAATTCAAAAATGATCAAAAGTGCTGGTGCAAAGTATGTAATTATAGGTCACTCAGAAAATAGAATTGAAGGGGACACGGATAGCTTAATCAATAGTAAGATAAAATCTGCGATTAGGAATAATCTGGTTGCTATTTTTTGTATTGGAGAAACTTTAAAGCAAAGAAAACAAAATTTAACTCATAAAATTATATCTATGCAAATTGATAAGGGACTTAAGTTAGTAAAAAGCTTAAAAAGAATTATTGTTTCATATGAACCTGTTTGGTCTATAGGAACTGGAGCAATTCCAACAAATAAAGATTTAACTAAAACAGTTTCTTTTATAAGAAATAAGTTGAATAGAAAATTCAAAAATAAACATTCAGTAAAAATTATTTATGGTGGCTCAGTAAACGTAAAAAATGCCAAGGAACTGTTTACCATTCAAGATATTAATGGTTTTTTGATAGGTGGGGCATCTCAATCTGGAAAGAAATTTATTGATATACTGAAAAATTATTATATGTAGTTATCATGGAAAATATTCTCATTACATTAAATATTATATTTGCAGTTATCTTAATTCTTCTGATTTTATTACAAAAATCTGAGGGAGGAGCTTTAGGAATAGGTCTTTCTCAAGATAGTTTCATGTTTTCAAGATCAGCTGGCAATTTTTTTACTAAAGCAACAGCGATAATTGCTACTTTATTCATAATTTGCAGTTTAAGTTTAACTATAGTTGGCAGAAAAGATTTACCCACATCAACTTCAGTAATAGACAAGGTTGAAGAAAAAACAGACAATTCATTACCAAAAATTCCAAAAAACTCGAATTAATACTTTAAATTTAAAAATTAATTAGCTATAACGTACTTCCATGGCGCGATATGTATTCGTAACCGGCGGCGTGGTTTCATCACTTGGTAAGGGATTATCCTCTGCTTCATTGGCTGCTTTATTACAGTTAAGAGGGTTTAAAGTTAGAATTAGAAAACTAGACCCATATCTAAATGTAGATCCGGGAACTATGAATCCTTTTCAGCACGGTGAAGTTTTTGTAACAGATGATGGAGCGGAAACTGATTTAGATATAGGTCATTATGAAAGATTTACAGGAATTTCTGCTACCAGATCCGATAATATTACAACAGGAGGTATTTACAGCGATATAATAAAAAAAGAAAGAAAAGGAAACTACTTGGGGGGAACTGTCCAAGTGGTTCCACATGTCACCGATCTCATAAAAAAATTTATATCTCATGATATAAAAAACGAGGATTTTATAATTTGTGAAATTGGTGGAACAGTTGGTGATATAGAAAGTTTGCCTTTTCTCGAAGCAATAAGACAATTTTCAAATGATATAGGCAAAAAGAACAGTTTGTTTATTCATTTAACTCTGGTTCCATATATGAAAGCGTCAGGTGAACTCAAAACTAAACCAACTCAACATTCGGTTAAAGAATTAAGGAGTTTAGGTATTCAGCCTGATATAATTATATGTAGATCGGAAAAAGTAATTCCAATATCGGAAAGAAAAAAAATATCGTTATTTTGCAATGTTGAGATTGAAAACGTTATTGAAACTGTTGATGTAAAAACTATTTACGAAGCTCCGATTAGTTTTAATAAGGAAAAATTAGACCATAGGGTCTTATCCTACTTTAATATTAAAGGAAAAAAATATCCAAACCTTACTAGGTGGAAAAATATTACTTCCAAAGTACTAAGGTCAAAAAAAGAAGTAAATATAGGCATCATAGGAAAATATGTTAATTTTAAAGATGCATATAAATCTTTGGATGAAGCGTTAATTCACGGGGGAATATCAAATAATCTTAAAGTTAATCTTGCAAGAATAGATTCAGAAAATTTAAAAATTCAAAACATAAAATCCTTATTAAAAGATATATCGGGAGTGCTAATACCGGGTGGTTTTGGCAAAAGAGGCAGCGAAGGAAAAATTGCTGCCATAAAATACGCAAGATTAAACAATATACCTTTCTTTGGTATTTGTTTTGGTATGCAAATGGCAATTATTGAGGCGGCTCGAAACTTATTAAATATAAAAGACGCTTCAAGTAGTGAATTTGGCAATAATTGTACACCTGTTGTTGGCTTACTAGAAGAATGGCAAAAAGGAAAAAAAACATTTAAAGGAAATGAAAAAAATTTAGGTGGCACAATGAGATTAGGTTTATACGAAGCAATATTAGAAAATAATACTTTAATATCTAAAATATATTCAGCGAAAAAGATAAAAGAAAGACACAGACATAGATACGAAGTGAATATAAAGTACAAAGAAAAATTTGAAAAAAAAGGATTGATTTTTTCTGCATTATCGCCGGATGGTCTATTGCCTGAAATAATTGAATTGAAAAATCATCCATGGTTTGTTGGTGTTCAGTTTCATCCTGAATTTAGATCAAGACCTTTTACCCCGCATCCGTTATTTTCATCTTTTGTTAAGGCTGTAGAAATAAATAAAGAAAGAAATTAATGGAAAATAAACTTGTTAAATGTGGAAAATTAAACATCTCAAACTCTTTTCCATTTACTTTGATAGCTGGACCTTGTCAGCTAGAAAATGAAAAACAGGCGTTTGATGTTGCCAGTAAATTAAAAGAAATTGCTCAAAAACTTAACATAGGTTTGATATATAAAACATCTTTTGATAAAGCCAACAGAACTAGCATAAAAGGCAAAAGAGGTGCTGGTCTTGAGAAATCTCTTCCAGTTTTTGATAGAATTAAAAGAGATTTGGAAATACCGGTATTGACAGATATTCACACCATAGAACAATGTGAAATTGTGTCCAAACACGTGGATATTTTACAGATACCAGCTTTTTTATGCAGACAAACTGATTTATTGGTAGCTGCAGCTAAGACTGGAAAAATAATAAATGTTAAAAAAGGTCAGTTTTTAGCACCATGGGACATGGCGAATGTTGTAAAAAAAATCGAGAACTCAGGTAATAAAAATATTTTGGTCACAGAAAGAGGTGCTAGTTTTGGTTACAACACTCTGGTTTCTGATATGAGATCACTACCGATAATGGCAAAAAATGGTTATCCGGTTGTTTTTGATGCAACACATTCGGTTCAGCAACCAGGAGGCATGGGAGACAAAACTGGAGGTCAAAGAGAGTATGTAGAGCATCTTGCTCGTGCAGCAGTAGCGGTGGGTGTTGCTGCGATTTTTATAGAAACACATCCTGATCCAGATAAAGCACCATCTGACGGACCAAATATGCTTCCTTTATCAGAAATGGAAAACTTATTAAAACAATTGGTAAAAATTGATCAAATAATCAAATAATCAAAGAATGGGAAAAATAACTAATATCAAAGGTCGACAGGTTTTTGATAGCAGAGGCAATCCAACAGTTGAAGCGGAAGTTATTGTAAATAAAAATATATCTGCTTCAGCAATAGCCCCTTCAGGAGCTTCAACTGGAACATTCGAAGCACATGAATTACGTGATGATGATAAAAATTATTTTTTCGGTAAGAGTGTTATAAAAGCGGTTAAATATATTAATTCTATAATTTTTCAATCTTTATACAATCAAAACATTAACAACCAAAAACAAATAGATGAAATATTGTTAGAAATTGATGGTACAGAAAATAAAAAAAAATTAGGAGCAAACACAACGCTTGCAGTTTCTTTAGCTGTATCTAAAGCTGCAGCTTTATCAAATAAAAAACCTCTTTTTCGTAATCTTGGTGTAAAAGAATTTGGTTTTATGCCCTATCCATTGATGAACATAATTAATGGTGGCTTACATGCTGACAATGACCTTAGAATTCAGGAATTTATGATAAGACCAGATTCTTCTACAAGTTTTAGTGATGCGATCGAAAAATGTTTTTTAGTTATTCAAAATTTGAAGAAATTGTTAAAATCAAAGAAATTTTTAATTAATGTTGGTGATGAAGGAGGTTTTGCTCCATCAATTAGGTCTAATGAAGAAGCTTTAGATTTTATCGTTGACGCAATAGAGAAATCCAAATTAAAACCTGGTTATGACATTGCAATATGTCTAGATGTTGCGGGCAATGAATTGATAGATAATAATGGTAGATACTCAATTAAAAGTGAAAGCCCTTCTAGTGTAGAAGAAACAATAAAATATTATAAAAAAATTATTTCATACTATCCTATTAAATCTATAGAAGATCCTTTTGCTGAAGAAGATTGGGATGCTTGGTCAAAATTTACCTCAGAGAATGGAAAAAGAATACAGATAGTAGGCGATGATCTTTTTGTTACAAATATTCAAAGATTAAAAAAAGGGATAAAGTTAGGATCAGCAAATTGCATATTAATAAAGCCAAATCAAATAGGAACGTTAACAGAAACCTTAAATGTGATTAAATTAGCTAAAAAAAATAAATATAAAACAATTATCTCCCACAGATCAGGTGAATCTGAAGATACTTTCATTGCTGATTTGGCTGTGGCTACAATGTCATCTCAAATTAAAACTGGTTCATTAGCAAGATCTGAAAGAGTTGCTAAATATAATAGATTATTAAGAATTGAAGAAGAACTTGGAAATGATGCAAAAATGTCTAATATTTGAACTATGAGGATTGTAGAAATTTTAAAAAAAAATTATTTTCTTCTGATTAGTACTTTCTTATTTGTTTATTTTGCATTTAATATATTGGATGGGGAGCGTGGTTTATTTTCATATTTTGAAAAAAAAGAAATTCAAAATCAATTAATTCAAAAAAAAAATAATTTGACGACTGAACTTAATGATGTTGAAAAAAAAATTATTCTTTTGACAAAAAATATTGATTTAGATTATTTGGAAATTCTTTATAGAGAAAAATTTTTTTATGGAAAACAAAATGAAAGAGTATATTTAATTCGACAATATGATAATTAGACACCCAGAAAAAATTAACAAACCATCCTGTCTATTACAAAAGAAACCTAAATGGATCAGATCTAAAATAACTAACTCTCAGAATTTTTTTTTAACAAGAAGCATAATTAACAATAACAATTTACATACCGTGTGTCAGGAAGCAAGCTGTCCAAATATTAGTGAATGTTGGAGTAAAAGACATGCCACATTCATGATCATGGGAGATACTTGTACAAGAGCATGTGGGTTTTGTGACGTTATGACAGGGAAACCAAAACTTTTGGACCCCTTGGAACCATTAAAAATTGCAAAAGCTACAAAAGAACTTAATTTAAAACATGTTGTTATAACATCAGTTGATCGAGATGATTTAAGTGATGGAGGTGCAGAACATTTTTTAAAAGTAATAAACGAAACTAGAAGACTTAATAGAAATACAACTATAGAAGTTTTAACACCAGACTTTTTGAGAAAAGGTAATGCTTACAAAAAAGTTGTAGATGCCGATCCTGATGTTTTTAATCATAATATAGAGACGGTCCCAAGCCTTTATTTAAAAATTAGACCTGGTTCAAGATATTTTGCTTCTTTGCAATTGTTAAGGTCTGTCAAAAAAATAAATAATAAAATATTTACTAAATCTGGAATTATGCTTGGACTAGGAGAGGAAAGAGATGAGATTTTGCAAGTAATGGACGATCTAATTAGCGCCGAAGTTGATTTTTTAACAATAGGGCAATATTTGCAGCCTTCTGTTAAACATTATCCTTTAAAGAGATATGTTCATCCAGAAGAGTTTGAGAAGTTAAAAACAATTGCAAAAAGTAAGGGATTTTTAATAGTAGCTTCATCACCCCTTACAAGGTCCTCATACCATGCGGATGAAGATTTTTCTAAAATGAAAAAATTGAGAGAAAATCAGCCTCAATGCCATCAGCTTCAATAATAAAAAAAATTCCCTGTTCTAAAAAAAATTTAATTAAAATGGTATTGGATATTGAAAAATATCCAGAATTTGTTCCGTGGTGTTTAGGTGGAAAAATTCACACTAACCTTGATAAAGGAAATACAGTAGAAATTACAGCCGACCTTACCATTGGAAAAAGTTTTTTTAGCGAAACTTATAAAAGTTTTGTTATTTACGATAAATCTACTGACTCAATAAAAGTAACTAATATAGAAGGACCACTAAAACACTTGGAAAATAAATGGACTTTTAGGCAAACTGGCGATTCAAGCGAGGTAAATTTTCATGTTGATTTTGAGCTTAAAAATAAAATTTTAAATATTTTAATGATTAAAACTTTTGATTTAGGGTTAAAAAAAATAGCAGATGCTTTTGAAAAAAGAGCTAACGAGTTATTTAATAAAACTTAAAATAAGGTCTAGAGATTTATTGACCGTGGCTTTTTGAATATACAAGCGACCTTTGTTTTTAAATAAGTGTTTTTTAACTAAGGTTTTATTTCCCTTTTTAATACCGATATAAACCAAGCCCACAGGTTTTTTTCTTGACCCCCTTTTAGGACCAGCTATTCCAGTTATGGAAACAGATATTGCAGTTTTACTCATTTTACTTAATTTTTTTACCATAGATAAACAAGTTTCATAACTAACAGCACCATACTTTCTTAAGATTTTTTTTTGAATTTTAAGAATATTGTTTTTAGATTGATTAGAATATGCAACTAAACCAAAGGCAAATACTTTAGAAGATCCAGTAACGGAAGTAATAGTGCTTGAGAGCAAACCTCCAGTGCAAGATTCAGCAAAAGAAATTTTTAAATTTTTCTTACTTAATAATTTAACTATTTTTTGAGGCAACTTCTTCATTTTAAAATCATGTATACAACAAGAATTAATACAACATATAAACCTGCGCAAATATCATCAAAAATAACACCAAAGGTGTTTTTAGTTTTTTTATCAAAATAGCTTACTGGGAAAGGTTTAATGATGTCAAAAAGTCTAAAAAGTATAAACATTATTGCATAGAAGAGCAAAGCATCATCAAATTGTTTTGTTGTGCCATGTGATATTTCATAAAGATATATTGGTATCGATTGTCCAATTACTTCATCTATTACAACTTCTTTTGGATCTTTATTGCTAATTTTTTTTATATATGAATTAACCGCATATAAAGAATAAAAAAAAATAAAAAAAAGAATTATCAAAACAATATTTGAAGAAATGTTTAATATATGAAATGAAATAAATAATAATATAGATGTTATTATTGATGCAAAAGTTCCGGGAGCAAATTTAACATATCCAATTCCAAAAAAAGTTACAAAAAATAAGTTTATTTTATTAATCATATTTGATTACAGAAGTTATAACTTCAGAAGCTATGGCCTTTCCTTTCCCGATTAAACCAAGTTTTTCAGTTGTTTTACCTTTAATATTTATTCCACTAGAATTTATTCCACACAGCTTGCTTATTGCTTGTGTCATTTTTTTTGAATATTTTTTTATTTTGGGTTTTTGTGCAATAATATTTATATCAATGTTGTTAATCGAGAAGTTTTTGGATTTAATTAATTCAATTACTTTTTTAAGCAAAGTTGTAGATCTAATATTTTTGTATTTTTTATTTTTATCAGGAAATAATTTTCCAATATCACCCAATCTACATGCACCAAGTAAGCTATCGATTAGAGCGTGAAGAATTGGGTCGGCATCAGAGTGACCTTTCAGTCCGAGAACAAAAGGTATTTTAATTCCCCCTAAGTAAAGTTTTCTTCCTTCAACCAATCTATGAACATCAAATCCGATGCCAGAATAACTTTTTCCTTTTACCAAAGACTTAAATATATCCAAATCTTCTTTGTCAGTTATTTTTAAATTTGTTTTGCTGCCATTTATGCTTATTACTTTTTCACCATCATCTGTGAATAAAGCAGAGTCATCATCAACAGAAGTATTCATATTTTTTTTATGTTTTTTATATATTTTTTTGTAAGTAAAACCTTGTGGAGTTTGAGAAAATCTTAAACTTTTGCGCTTAATATTTTTAAAAATTATTTTTTTTTCAACTCGTTTTGTTGCATCATTTACTTTTATTGTAGGTATCACCGCATGATTTGTTCTAAGTTTTTTTATAATTCCATTTATAATTTTTTTAGAAGGAAAGGGTCTAGCAGCGTCATGAATTAATACTTTTTTACAATTCATTTTTTTTATCCTTTTTAGTGCTTTGAATGTAGATTCCTGTCTGGTTTTACCTCCTGTAATCTTTAAGGTACTTTTTGAATTTAATTTATTTAGATGTTTTTTATGTTTTTTATTATAAACAATTATAGTTTTTTTAATTACACGAAAATCCTGGAATGAATTTATTGCGTGTTCTAATAATTTTTTATTGTTAACTGTTATATAGGGCTTTGGTACACTAGATTTTAACCTTTTGCTTTCACCAGCTGCTAGTAGTATTAGAAAAATGCTCATTATGTATTATATATCAATAATATTTAAATATTTTATTATTTTAAGATGTTAGATTTTATTAAAAAAAATAAATGGATCTTTATCGTTTTTTCAATAAGTTTTGCATTAGGCATATTAACATTTTTTTTATTTATAAATGAAAGTTTTATTGAATCAAATTATTTTAATTTTCAAACCCTGTTAGTTATAGACCTGGTACTGGTCTTAGTATTCTTTTTTATAATTGTAAGAGAAATTTATAAGCTTTTCAAAGATAAAGAGAAACAAGGAGTAGGTTCAAAAGTGAATCTAAGGTATATATCTTTTTTTTCTATATCTATTTTATTACCATCCATACTTATCGCAATATTTTCTTTAATTTTATTTTCTGTGGGACTACAAAAGTATTTTGATCAGAAAATTACCACTGCAGTTAATAATTCATATGATGTTGCAAAGAATTATGTAGATGAAACTAGAAATACTATTGAAGCTGATGTTTTGTTAGTTGCAATAGATATAAATAGAAACGTTAAATTTTTTCACAATAATCCTAAAATTTTGAAAGATGTTTTGAGACATCAAAGATTAATTAGAAGATTAGATGAAATACATTTATTGGATAGTTCCGGAAAAATATTAATGTCCGATGTAAGAGATCTTACATTAGAGTTTGTTCCGCCGCTAGATAAAGCTTATAAATTATTAGTTTCGGACAATAGACCAATTAAAATTACGGATGCGATTACAAATAGATCGTCTTCATTATTAAAACTTGAAAATTTTATTGATACCTATTTGTATGTTGTAAAATTTTTGGATCCAAAGATTATTAACTATTTGAAAGAAACTGAACAAGCCATAAATTTTTATTACAGTGTACAAAACCAAAGAACAGGAATAAAAATAACATTTGCATTAATTTATGTAATTGTTGTAACGCTGCTATTATTTTTATCAATTACGATCAGCATTAAATTCGCTTCAAGATTTTTTAAACCCATAGTTAATTTAATTAAAGCATCGGAAAGTATCAGCGCTGGTAATTTAAACACAAAGGTTCCAATAATAGAAGCAGAGGAAGAAATTGGTAAATTAAATAAAAACTTTAATTTGATGATAGATAGATTAAAAGCACAACAAGATAAATTATTATTGTCAGAACGACATGAAGCATGGGAGAATGTAGCTAGAAAATTAGCACATGAAATAAAAAATCCTTTAACTCCGATCCAGTTATCTATTGATAGATTAAAAGAAAAATATTTAAGCAAAATTTCAAATCAAGACGATAAAGAGAATTTTGAAAATTATTTAAAAACAATTAACAGACAAATTAAAGACATAGAACATCTAGTCAATGAATTTTCAGACTTTGCAAGAATGCCAAAACCAGTTTTAAAAAATATAGATATAAAAAAAATTCTTGCTAGAATTATCGATTTACATTCTCTTTCGAATAGTAGTATTAATTTTAGTTTTTTATGCGAAAAAGAAAAAATATTAATAGCTGCTGATGAAGAACAATTAAGCCGGGTCTTTATAAATCTAATAAAAAATTCTATTGAATCTATAATGGATAAATCAAAGAAAAATAGAGAATTTGCTTATAAAATTGATATAGAAATTAAGGAAATAAATAACTATATATACTGTATAATAGATGATAACGGCATAGGTTTTTCAAACAAAAATTTGAATAAAATCGCGAAGCCATATTTTACCACAAAAGTTAAAGGCACAGGTTTGGGTTTGGCTATTGTAAACAAAATAGTAAACGATCATGATGGAAAAATTAATTTTAAACCAAAACAAGATGGCGCGAGAGTAGAAATTATTTTACCAAAAAATGTCAGCTGAAATTTTAATCATTGATGACAATTCAGATATAAGGTTTCTTATTTCTAGCCTTTTGAAGGATCGTGGCTTTTACATTAGACAAGCAGCAAATTATAATCAAGCATTAAGTGAAATTGATAAGAAATTACCAGACGTTGCAATCATTGATGTTAAACTTGACAAAGGAGATAACGATGGAATTGAGTTGCTAACTCATATAAAAAAAAAAGATATTGATGTTCCTGTAATAATTATTTCTGGTCATGCAAATATCAAAATGGCTGTAGATTCACTAAAATCTGGTGCATTTGAATTTATACAAAAACCTTTTGACTCCCGAAGATTAATTAATTTTGTAAATAGGGCAGTTGAAAACTATGGTTTAAAAAAAGAAAATAAAAACCTTCAAAATAAATTATTTCATTCTTATGATCTAATAGGAAAAAGTCCTTCTATAATGAAATTAAAAGAACAAATAAAAAAATTATCCCTAACAGAAAGTAGAATTTTTATTTTCGGACCAGCGGGTTCTGGGAAAGAATTAGTTGCAAGAAAAATACATAAAGATTCTAATCGTGCAAAAAAACCTTTAATTATTTTAAATGGAGCATTGCTAGATCCTGAAAAATATGAACTTGAGCTTTTTGGTTCAGAAAATAGTGATGGAACAATATATTATGGTGCGTTTGAAAAAGCATCTGGAGGCATACTTCTTGTTGATGAAGTTTCAGAAATACCACTGGAAACACAAGCAAAAATTTTAAGAGTGTTAATTGATCAGAAATTTAAAAGAATAAACGGTTATCATGATATTAAAGTTAATGTGAGAATTATATGTACGTCAAGTAAAAATATACGTAAAGAAATAGACGATGGAAATTTTAGAGAAGATCTTTATCACAGATTAAATGTTGTTCCTATAATTCTCGAACCTCTAAGAAATAGAACAGAAGATATTTCATTATTAATAGGTTATTTTTCTAAAACAATTTCAGAGTCATACGGAATATCAAAATTAAAAATTGATACCAATAATCGATCTCTATTCGAATATGATTGGCCAGGAAATGTTAGAGAGCTAAGAAATTTGGTTGAAAGAATTGTAATATTATCACCAAATGAAAAGAATGATAATATAAACATGATTATGAACGAATCATTGAAAAAAATTTCTATTAATAAATCAGATACATTCAAAAATAATTATTCTTTTCCTTTAAAAGAGGCTAGAGAAAATTTTGAAAAATCTTATTTAGCTTCACAATTAAAAAAATTTAAAGGCAATATATCAAAAACTGCAGATTTTGTTGGCATGGAAAGGTCAGCATTGCACAGAAAATTAAAAACTCTGGGAATCAAAGATTTAAATTAATGAATATTATCGTCTGTGGTGCTGGAAGGGTAGGATTTAGTATAGCCAAACAACTGTCGGCTCAAAATCATTCTATAACAATGATTGATCAATCAAGCGAAGATATTCAAAAAATTAGTGATTCAATCGATGTTAAGGCTATTGTAGGAAAAGCTACATTTCCCTCTGTTCTTGAAAAAGCAGGAGCAAAAGAAGCGGATATGATTATTGCTGTTACAAAAAGTGATGAAGTTAACATGATAGTTTGCCAGATAGCTCATTCTATTTTTAAAGTTTCAAAAAAAATAGCAAGAATAAGAGCACATGACTATCTCGATCCTAAATATGGCAAACTTTATAGTAAAATAGAGTTACCAGTTGATGTAATTATTTCTCCTGAATTAGAGGTCGCAAAATCTTTGCAAAGAAAACTAGAGGCTCCAGGAACAATGGACAATGTTCCTTTTGCTAAAGATAAAATAAAAATGTTGGAGATCGCAATAGATGACAAGTGTCCTTTAGCAAATATTCAGTTAAATAAATTAACAAAAACATTCCCAGATTTGGAGGCAAATATTTTGGGCGTAATAAGAGAAGGAAATTTTTTAATACTCAACAAAACAGATAAAATGAAATTAAATGACAAAGCTTATGTGGTGATTAATTCTTCTCAATTAAATAGAACTCTTGCAGCCTTTGGACATGAAGAAAAAATTGCAAAAAAGATTCTCATTGTTGGAGGTGGTAATATTGGCTTTAATTTAGCAAAAAGTTTGGAGAAATCTCTAGAAGATGTGAGAATAAAAATTATAGAAAAAAATAAGGAAAGAGCAGAATATATTGCGAGTGAACTTGAAAATTCAATTGTCATTAATGGTGATGGCTTGGATGAAGATGTGTTAAAAGAAGCCAACATAGAGGAGATAGAAACAGTTTTAGCTTTAACCAATGATGACGAAAATAATGTAATGATATGTGTATTAACTGAAAAATTTTCATCAAACAAAAGAACAATTGCCCTCGTAAATAAATCAAACTACAGCTTATTACAATCATCATTAAAAATTGACGATCTGGTTGATCCAAGAACGATGACTGTTTCGAATATATTAAAACACGTGCATAAAGGTACAATAGAAACCGTATATAGTCTATTAGATGGAGAGTACGAATTTATAGAGGCTGAAATTATAGAAACTTCAGAGTTAATTAACAAGAGTTTGAAAGAATCTAATCTTCCAAAGGAAATTAGGATAGGAGCAATATTAAGAAAAGATGATATTATTATTCCAAAATCAAACTTTGTTTTCGAAAAAAAAGATTTAGTTGTCTTTTTAACTAAAAGAGATCAACTAAGCAAAGTTGATAATTTATTTAGGATTAGTTCTTTCTAATATATTTTTTAGTTAACAAATGTTTAGATCAACATTTCTATATTTGGGAATATTTACTTTATTCATTTCAATTGTTTTGTTATTAAATATTCTTTTTTGCTATTATTTTGATATTTTACTAAATATTGAAGTATACTTTGCTTGTTTATTGCTTTCTTTATTTCTTGCTGGCATTTTTATTTTTTTTAATAAAAAACATCTTAGCGAGAAAGTAAATTTTTTTGAAAAGTTATTTCTTGTTATTATTGGCTTTTTTTATTTTCCATTATTAATTTCCATACCTTATTATTTAAGTATTTACGACATGGGATTCGTAAACTCTTACTTTGAAGCAATATCTGGTTTTACATCCACGGGGTTTACAGTATTTGACAATATCAAAGAGATAGATGAACCTTTGTTAATTTGGAGATCAATTTCTCAATGGTTAGGAGGTTTGTACTTTTTATATTCTTTGTTTTTATTAACTGTTTCATCGAAAGTAAAGATTAAAAATATTTATTCTAATTACGAAGGAGTAAATTTATCTGAAATAAGAAATCAATATACAAAAGTTTTGTTAATTTATTTATTATTAACTGTGCTGATTTTTGTACTTTTAACTTATTCGGGCATTCGTTTATTTGATGGATTTAACTTATCTATGACCATAGTTTCCGCTGGTGGTTTCATTCCAGCAAATTCTTTAAGCGAAATTGTAAGATTAGAAAACCAAATATGGATTTTTTCTTTATGTATGTTAATTCCTTTTTTCAATCTTTATTTAATTTATAATATTTTTTCAGGCAGTAGATCGTTAATAGACAATCAAGAAGATCTTTATCTTTTAATTTTGTTATTATTTCTTCTAATTATTATTTATATATTTTTTAACAATTTTTATGAGTTAAGCTCGATCTTATTTGCAGTATTAAGTAGTTTGTCAAATATAGGACTGGGATTAGATAATAAACTTTCTAATTTATCATTTCTTTTTTTAATTCTAGCAATCATTGGTGGGTCATCCTTTTCAACTTCTTCAGGGTTAAAATTTATAAAATTGTATAGTTTGTTTAAATTTTCTTTGAAAGAAATCTACTTAGTTGCAAAACCGCTATATGTTTCGAGGAATATGCTTTTCTTGTCCAAAAACAAACTCAAAGATGAAGAAATTAATATCTATTTTCTATCCATTGTTTTTTTTATTTTTAGTTTATTTATATTATCTGGAATTTTGTCTTTTGAACAAATTGAATTCAGAGATTCATTAACTCTATCTATTTTAACAATTACCAATACAGTTAATTCAAGCAACTATAATCTTAATCAATTTTACTTTTCTGACCTAAATATTGCTTCAAAAATTTCTCTAATATTATTTATGATTATAGGAAGAGTTGAATTATTAGGTTTTTTAATATTGATAAAAAAATTTTTTTTTAAATGACTAAATTTTATATTTTTACCTCTGTGCCATTCCATATTGTTTATTTATATTCTTGTTTTTGACACAATGGGCATTTATAGTTATTTTCGATGAAAGAACTAAAGAATCTCAAAAGAAAACACAAAAAACTTGAAACCTTAACAAAAAAAGCCATAAAAAGAAGATTAAACGATCGTACCTCTGATTCTTGGATGAATTTGAGAGAGTTGAAAAAATTAAAATTAAAACTGAAAGATAAGATTAATCAGTTAAAAAATTAATCTAATTTAAGTTTTTTTGTATTTGTGGAAGATATGACCTTACTAATATTTAATTTATTTCTAAAAAAATAATGTTTATATATTATTTATAACTGGGCATGGAATAAATGACGATAAAAGTAATTATTAGACGCAGTTTTACAGCGATTAAAATGGCTCTCTACAAAGTATTGGATCCTATTTATATTTGGTTAGATAAAAAACATATACGTAGAACAAAAAATATTCCTCTTATACCTTCAGAAGCTAATCGAAGGGGTGGATTATATTCATATGCGGAATGGTCTTACATTATAGGAATATTCCAAACACTTATGTTTATTCATTTAGATAAAAAGGAGGGTGCTAAAATTTTAGATGTAGGTTGTGGAACAGGCCTTCTTTCGATCTCCAGTAAACAATTTATAGGAGACAAAGGCCGTTATGTGGGAATTGATGTTATGAAAAATGAGATTAATTTTTGCCGCAGTCATTACCCATCCTATTTTGACTTTGTTCATGTTAATTCAAACAATCCATATTATACCCCTTCCCAAGGGGAAAAAAAATTAAAATGGGATTTAGAGAGTTCTAGTTTTGATCTCGTAACGTCTTTATCTGTTTGGACACATTTAAGTGAAGAAGATGCTGTATTTTATATTAAGGAAGTTAATAGAGTACTAAAACCAGGTGGTAAAGCGATTATCACTTTTTTTTTAATGGATGATTTGTACCAAAAATTCCTTAGCAAAGTATCAAGCAAAAAAGGAAAATACCATATGGCATCCCAGGAACAATACGTATATGATCAACATGCCTACGGCTCTGATGAATGGTTTTATCCAAAATGGACAAATATTCCAGAACGGGCGATTGGCATAACAACAGCTGGACTCAATCGTCTTATCTCTCAGACAGAGTTAAAATTAATCGAAAACTACCAAGGGAATTGGAAAGAAGTGTCGGGTATATTTTTTCAAGACATATTGATATTAAAGAAAGCCTAACAATATATTTTATTTTTCCACTCATCGAAAAGTTTTACTGAATTGTGGTGAATAAATTAAGGTTTAGTTAAATGTTTAAAAATTAAGTCTAAATATTTTTTTTGCTTTAGCTCCCCCAAGACAAACAAGTTTTCACAAGTTCCTATTTAAAACAAGCGAGTCTTGACTCAACCAATTCACTATTGATAATCCTATTTTTTTTGATATTAATATTATTGTGGAGATTGTTAAAGGTTCAAATGTGTTTGATCTAATCTTGAACTGAATGCTTAAGGCGCCCTTAGCTCAGTTGGATAGAGCATCGGTTTTCTAAACCGAGGGTCACGGGTCTGGAATCG
>Ga0187833_10000687_pt1 | contig 39209 bp, 41 predicted proteins | sample ETNtaG_37_FD_167968 | JGI IMG/M metagenome (GOLD analysis project Ga0187833, IMG submission 167968) | Marine microbial and viral communities from oxygen minimum zone, Eastern Pacific Ocean - ETNP2014_SV_400_PacBio MetaG (Illumina Assembly) | ecosystem: Environmental > Aquatic > Marine > Hypoxic...
AGGCCATATTGTAACCAAATAAAAAGAAAATAAGCGAGCATATAGCAAATTTTCCAATATTTTTTGCAGCAATTGTCGATACGCTTTTTGTAGTTACTAATCCACTTTCTAGCATACAAAATCCTGCAGCCATAAAAGCTACTAAAACTCCACCAATATAAAAGCCAAGTGTATTAAAAATATATTGACCTTCTTCTGACATGGTAGTTTCTGCTGTATTACCTAAACTTATAAGACCCAATAAAAATATTAAACCTACGCCAAAATTTAAAAATAATTTATTAAAATTAATCATTTAACTCTCCTTGTTGATGGAAAGTAATAAAGATTAATAATTTGATCACTATTGTTCAATAAGCATACTAGTTATGTAGACTACACATAAATGAATAAAAAAAAGGCCCCAAAAGAGGGGCCTTCTTTTATTCATTAACTTAGGGAGAGAATGAATGTTTTAATTATTTAGTCTCTTATTGCGTATGCAATAACTCCTGTCTCACTTACGTCAGTACCTTTGAGTTCAGCTTGTTTGCTCAATCTAATACCCATTGTATTTTTCATTATTGACCAGACTATAAATGAAACAATAAACACAAATAAGTTTATAGAAATTACTCCTATAAATTGGGCAGTAAAATTAGCGCCAGGATTAGTAATTGGCACTGCTAATGTACCCCAAATTCCAGAAAATAAGTGAGCTGGAACTGCACCTACAACATCATCAATTTTAAAATAGAATAGCAGTTTAGTTCCAAATACAACTATTACTCCACCTACTCCACCGATTAAAATTGCAGCTAGAGGAGATGGCATCAAAGGTTCAGCAGTTATTGCTACTAATCCGCCAATTGCTCCATTAAGCATTTGAATTACATCTGTTTTACCAACCATTAATCTAGTTACTATTGCTGCAGCAAGTACACCGCCACAAGCAGCTAAATTTGTATTAATAAAGATCTTTGATATTGCTACTGCATCATCAAAAGTTCCCATTGCTAATTGTGAACCACCATTAAATCCAAACCAACCTAACCATAAAATAAATACTCCAATTGTAACTAATGGAATTGAAGATGCGGCAAACGGTTTCATAGGAGCAGGTTCTCCAGATTTAGTAAATCTTCCTGTTCTAGCACCTAGCAATAAAGCACCTGCTAATGCAGCTGCACCACCAGTAGAGTGAACTAAAGTTGAACCAGCAAAATCGTTAAAACCAAGCACATTTAACCAGCCTCCGCCCCATTGCCATCCCATTACTATTGGATATATAATTCCTGCTAAAATTGCAGCAAACAAAAAGAACGGCCATAGCTTAATTCTTTCAGCTAAAGTTCCAGATACTATTGATACTGTTGTTGCACAGAAAACCATTTGGAAATACCAATCAGATCCATCAGCATAACCAGTTTCTATTGCGCTTGCATCAGACCATGGAGTAAAACTACCTATAAACCCGCCTTCTGGAATTCCATATGCAAGATTATATCCAAATAGCCAAAACATTATTCCGGCAATTGAAAACAATCCAATGTTCTTTGCGCAGATTACAGATACACTTTTTGATGTTACCATTCCAGATTCGAGCATGGCAAATCCTGCTGCCATGAACATTACTAGAAATCCGCATACTAAAAAAAGAAAAGTGTTAAAAATGAAACCTACTTCAGCAGATACTGTTGTGTCTGCATAACTTGTGCTGGTCATGTTTAATAATAAAAATAAAATTACTAAAGGACCAACTATTTTTTTTAAATATTTAATCATAAAATCTCCTTTCAAAAAAAGTTTTTATAATTTATAAAAAAAATAAAACTAACGTTGATTAAGAAAAAAAGGTATGCAGAAAATGCATATAGTAACAGCCTTACTACAGAAATATAATAAGGCTGTTAAATAATTAATTATTTATTGAATACTTCTTTAAGTGCTTTAGCAGGTAAAAATTTTACTTTTTGAGAAGCAGCGATTTGAATTTGTTCTCCTGTTCTAGGATTACGTCCAATTCTAGCTTTTCTTTTAGCCACTTTATATGTACCAAAACCAGCAATTTTCACATTATCGTCCCCTTTTAATGCGTCCAGAATGGTATTGGTAATAGTGTCAAAAGTACGCTCTGCATCAGCTTTGCTTTGGTTTAAAGAAACAGCCAATTTAGCGACTAATTGTTTTTTGTTCATTTTTTAGCTCCGATTTATTATGTTAATATTTATATTTATCATTATCCTTTATTTTTCAAGCTTTTTTTTAGTGTATAAATTTTTTATATACACAATATATTGTGCTCTAAAAACATTGATTTCATTGACTTTTTTTAATTAAAAAAATGGCTTAAAACAAGCCTAAATCTTTAAGATCGTTGAATGTCGCAAAAAACATTAAAAATAACAATAAAAACATTCCGATTCGAAAAAAACCTTCTTGTGTTTTTTGACTTAGCGGTCTCCCTAAAATTTTTTCAAAACCGTAAAACATTAAATGACCTCCGTCTAAAAGAGGTATTGGAAATAAGTTAATTAAACCCAAGCTTATAGAAATATAAGCCATCATACTTAAAAAAGGGATAAATCCAAACTCTGCTACTTGACCAGTAATTTTGGCAATTCTAATTGGTCCGCCTAACTGCGAACTATCTCCCGATCCGCTGATTATTGACCCTAAGTATTTTAAAGATGAAATGCTTACAAAATAAACTTCACTTAATGAATAATATAAAGCTTTTGCAGGACCTAATTTTACGTGATTAATTTCATTGTTAAATGGGCTTAATTTAATTCCAACCATTCTTTTTTTTACTTTATTCCCTATGTTATCTTCTGCATCAACAACATTGGGTTTTACTTTTAGAATTAATTCATTTTCAAATCTTGATACTTTAAAATCTATAAACTCAGAAGTGGACATTATAATTAACTTGGAAACGTCCAAAATACTTTTAACTTTATTTCCATCAATTTCTAAAATTACATCATTCTTTTTTAATCCTGCAACTTGTGCTGGACTTTCATTTTGAACTTCATTTATCATTGCAGGTGTAAAATCTTTACCAACAAACATATAAATTGATAAAAATATTGCTACTGCCAATAAAAAATTAGCAAATGGTCCTGCAGCAACAATTATAGTTCTTTGGTACAAAGGTTTTAATACAAATAGTTTTTTTTGATCTTCTAAAGAATATTTATTTACAATTTTTTCTTGGTCTGCTTGACTAAATACGTTTCGATCACCAAAAAATTTTACATATCCACCCAAAGGAATCCAGCATATTTTCCACCTTGTTCCAGATTTGTCATTCCAGCCAAATAATTCTTTACCAAATCCAATTGAAAAATCAGTAACACCAACACCATATTTCTTTGCAAAATAATAGTGTCCATATTCATGAATAAACACAACTACTAAAATTAAAACAACAAATGGAATTATATAATTAAGCATTTTTATTAATATATTTAATATTATCTAATTTTCCAAGCTAAAATAGGAGCAAATGTTGCTAATAAAAAAGACAAAAATAATAAAGATTGTGACACAAACTCAGGAAAAAAGCTCTTAGGAAATAATAAACCTACTAAAATTGATTTTGAAAAATCTGGACTAGGAAATAACAATAATCCAAAAATTAATCCAATTAAAATTGATATATAGGCATTTTTTTCTTTAATCGATTTATTATAAAAACTATAAAATAACGTTAGAACAGCTGAACAACAAAATAAATCAGCAAGTAAAAAAAGATATAAAATACTTAAACCTTTTGATGCAACAACAAACACAATAATTGAAATAGATATAATCAAATAATTTGACAGTTTAAAATAGTCTCCCTTAAAATTAATTACTTTATTTCCATCAACAATAATTAAACTGGAAATTGCATTAATAAGAGTGTCAATGCTGCTTATGGTTAATGATATTCCTAGAATTACAACTATCACTGATAACATTATTATTTGTTCTTTGAATAGCAGTGAGAAAAAAGCAAGATCTGGAACAACAGTTGAATTAACTGAAGTAGCTACCAAACCACTAAAGCCCATGAAAAAAACTATAGGAATAATTATAAAAAAAGAAAATAATAAACTTTTCTTCAATATATGATTATTTTTAGCTGCATAAACTCTTTGCCAATTTCCTTGATGAAAAAGATTTGTTGCCGCAACAGCTATAAAAAAAGTTAAACCTGCTGTAAAATTCGGCAAGTAATTAAAACTCAGTAAGTTAGGTTTGTTTAACTTAATAAATTCAAAACTAAACTGTTCAGAGTTAAAAGATACTAAATAACTTAAAGCAATAATTAACAATATAACAAACACAATAAATTGAATGGTGTCAGTAAATATAGAAGCTCTTAATCCTCCATACAAAGTATAAACTAGTGAAGTAGTTACTACTATTAATGCTGTAATCCATAAACTTGTTCCAGATATATAATTTACTAATATTGATACGGCAGTTACTTCTGCAATTAAGAAAATTACCATATAAAAAACTGTGAGAAATAATATTAATTTAAATAACTGTTTTCCAAATTTTAATCTTACTACTTCAATTAAAGTTCTTGCTTTAGGGAACAATTTTCTAAATTTTTCTCCTAAATAAATTAAAATAAATAGTGGAAAAGCTGTTCCAAGGGCATATCCAATTACTGCACCTATTCCTCCCCAAGTAGCAGCAGATGCAGGACCAAACAAAATCCATGCTCCTAGTGCTGAAGAAACAAAGCTTGTTGTTAAAGAAAATACCCCAATACTTCTATTGGCAATTAAATAGTTATTTAATCCTTTGTGCTTTCTAGAATAATAAATGCCACTTGCTAAAAATATAATGCTTAAAATTAAAGTTAAAATAACTGCAGATGATTGACTTAATATGTTTATTGATGTCATTTTTTCCTTTCTGAATTACCGGACAGGTTCCAGGGTTTAATCTCAGTCTTTCGACACCCCTTTTTTTAGCAATATCAAATTATAATTAAAAAAATAAAATTATCCAATAAGAAATTAAGCCTGTAATAATAGTTAAAGTTAAATTCTTTGATAATATTCCGGTCAAAAATGCAATTACAGTTGCAATAACTTTAGGATCATTAAATTCAACTATTAATCCAGTATTATCAAGACAAACTGCTGGGAAAATTATTGCAGGAAAAACAGCTGATGGCACATAATTTAAAACTGTTTTTAATGTACTGTTTAATTTCTGAGGCTTTATAAGAAGTACCGAGCCTAATCTAGTTAAATAATTTATTAATCCAGCAACTATAATTGATATCCAAATACTCATATATTTTGCTTCCTCATTTTAACAATCAAATATGCGATTAATAAAGAAATTAAACTTGAAAAAATTATATAAGATTTGAATGGTGCATCGTACATAATTATAGAAAGCACTCCAGAAGCAATTATTACTATTACATGATCAATCTTTCTAAAATAATTTATTAATAGTGCTAAAAAAGTAAGTGGTATTGTAAAAGTTAAGCCTAGTTCTTCAGGAACAATAGAGCCCAACAAAATTCCAATTACTGTTGTTATTTGCCAAGTAATCCATAATGTAACACCAGCTCCCAATAGATAATAATGTTTAAATTTATCTTTTTTATTTTTTTTAAAATATTCGTTTGAAACAGCAAAAGCCTGGTCTGTTAAAATATATGATAAACCTATTTTCCAATAAATTGATAGATTTGATAAATATTGATTCATTACTGCTCCATATAACAAATGCCTTGTACTAATTACAGATGAAGATGTAATTGCAACTATTGAAGATGCTCCGGCAGATAGTAATTGAAAAAAAACTATTTGACTTGCTCCACTAAAAATAATGATTGAAGTAGCATAAGTTACATAAGGTCCAAAACCCAATTCTATTCCTATGGCACCAAAAATGATTCCAAATGGAACAACTGGAATTAATAATGGAAGAACATCAATTGATGCTTTAAAAAAGTTTTTAGTTTTACCATTCATTTAGTTTAGGTTTATTAAAAACAAACTATGTGATCAATGTAAATGGGCCTTTTAATACCAAATTTTTCATCGACTTCGTGTTGATGGACGTGGTGAGAATGGACAAATACTGGAACATATAATTCATTTCTTGTTTTGAGAGTGTAAATAAAATTTGTTCCTCTAAACTTTCTATCTACTACCTCTAATTTCAAATTACTTTTATCATCATGTTCCAAGTCTTCTGGCTGTAAAAGCAACTGGACATTTGAACCTTTTGGATAGTGTTTAGTAAAATTACCCTTGATTGTTCCTAAGTCTATATTTTCTAAACTATTTTCACCTGTAACTTTTGCTGGAATAAGAATTCCTCTGTTAAGGAAATTTACAACTTCAATACAATTTGGAAAATGATAAACATTATATGGATCATCAAACTGTTTAAGTTTTTGATCTAAAATTAACCCGCATTTGTTTCCTAAATAAAATGCCTCATAAGAGTCGTGAGTTACAATTATTGTTGTGATTTTTAAATCTTTTAAAATTTGTTTTAATTGTACTTGGATCTCTTCTTTAAAACTTTGGTCAACATTAGATAGCGGTTCATCTAAAAGCAAAAGTTCAGGTTGCGCAACTAAAGATCTAGCAAGAGATGCTCTTTGTGCCTCACCAGCGCTAATTTGGTGAGGAAATTTATCTAATATTTTTTCTATATTTAAGAGTTTTATTATTTTTTTTGGATTAATTTTCTTTTTTTTGTTTAGATTTTTTCTTTCAGCGCCTAGGTAAATATTTTTTTCAATCGTATAATGTGGAAATAAACTATTTTCTTGAAATGACATCGATATATTTCGATCTTCAGGTTCAACATGACATTTTTCTGATGATAAAATATTGTCTTTAAGTTTTATTGTTCCAGTTTCAATTTTTTCCAGTCCAGCAATAGTTCTAAGGATTGTAGTTTTTCCAACACCTGATGGACCTAAAAGACAAACTATATCACCTTTTTTTTCTATACTAAAAGAAACGTTTTTTACTTTATTATTGCCACCAGCTATAAAATTAACATTTTTAATTTCTAAATAATTTTTACTCATTGTCCTCTCTTAAAATATATTTTGATGTAAGTAAAATGAAGAAACTTGCTATTAATATTAGAAATAAAGATGGTACAGCAGCTGCTTCCAAGAGATCTTGAGATGCAAATATATATGCTGTAGTCGCAAAAGTTTCAAAATTAAAAGGTCTTAATATTAAAGTTATTGGCAGTTCCCTAATTACCTCCAACGATACAAGAATAGCAACTAATAAAATTGAATTTCTTAAATATGGAACATGAATATTTAAAAATGTTTTAAATTTTGAATAACCAATTAAGTAAGCACTTTCGTCTATAGATCTATTTATTTTTTCATAACCAGATTTTATTCCATTACATGCTAAAGAATAAAATCTAACAAAATAAACTAGAACTAAACCTAATATCGAACCTATAAAAACTTTTTTAACTGACTTAAATTCAAAAAAATTAATGATGGTATCATCAAACCAAGCAATAAAAGTTATAAAAGCTACAGCAAGTATTACTCCGGGTATTGCATAACCAGAAACTGAAAAAGTTGTCAAAATATTTAAGAACTTACTTCTAGAAACTCTATTTCCATAGTTTGATATAAATGAAAAAAAGATTAACACTAAACTTGATAATGAAACTAAAAGTATTGTGTTCATAAAAAGTTGTTGAAAATTGAGATCTAAAAAATTCTTTGGAAAAATTATTGTCCAGTAAAGCATTTGGCTTAATGGGAATATAAAGCTAAGAAACAAAACTAAAGTGCAAGCTAAAAATGCTAAAAATGATTTTGTTCCAATTAAATTTATCTTTTCTTTTTGCTTAAACCCACCTTTTGTTGGTGAGTGGTATTTTGCTTTTTTTCTAGAAAAGTTTTCTAATATAAATAAAGCTAAAATAAAGATTAATAGATAAAAAGATAATTGATTAGCAAATGCTAAATCATCAAATGCAATCCAGGAATTATAAATACCAGTTGTTAAAGTATTTATTCCAAAAAAAGATACAGCGCCAAAATCTGATAGCGTTTCCATTGCAACTAAAGAAAGGCCCGCTACAATTGCTGGTCTAGCTGAAGGCAAAATTATTGAAGTTAATGATTTAAATTTTGAAAAACCAAGATTTTTTCCTAATTCTATTAGGTTTTGTGATTGGTAATAAAATGAAGCTCTGGTCAATATATATACATATCCAAATATTGAAAATGAAACTGATAAAATTGCTCCTAACATACCATCAAATTTAGGTATGGATTTGTTATAATCTCCATCTCCAAATACTGATTTTAATATTGAGAATGCAGTTCCATAATTTTCAAAAAATGCAGTCAAAGAATAGGCATAAATATACGGAGGAACCGCAAAAGATAAAATGAGTGCCCATTTAAAAAAATTTACACCAGGAAAGTTATAAAAAGATACTAAATACGCACAACCTACTCCCATAAGAAATGTAAGAAATAAAACACCGATTAATAAAACAAGAGAATTAAAGATATACTCTGCTAAAAATGTATTCTTTAATATTTCAAAGTAATTTGTAGTGTTCTCAAAAAAACTTGTGAATACTGTTAAAATAGGAATTGCTACAGTCAGTGAAACAATTAAAGATCCAAAATACCAAAAATTAACTCTCATATTACTTCCAACCAGCAGCTAACATTACTTCTAATGCGTCAGCTTGTTTATCACCGTAAGATTTAACTTTAGTTTTTGTATCTTGTTTAAAGTTCATATCTTTTCCTGGTACTAAATTGTTGGGAGAGACACCTGCAATCATCGGATACTCGAAAGTATTATTAACTATATGATTTTGTGCTTCTTTAGTTAATAAAAACTCTACAAGTTTAACTGCATTAGCTTTGTTCGGAGCATATTTTAACATTCCTGCTCCACTAATATTCATGTGGGTTCCTCTGTCTTGTTGGTTAGGGAAAAAAGGTATAACTTTTTTAGCAGCAGCTTGTTGTTCTACTCCTTTTTTTCCTGAAAGCATCAAAGCATGATAATAAGTGTTAGCTACAGCAATATCAGCCTCGCCAGCTGCAACAGCTAAAATTTGAGCTCTATCGTTACCTTTAGGTGTTCTTGCCATATTTCCTACAACAGCTTTTGCCCAAGCAGCAGTTGCTTTTTTTCCATTATTTTTAACTAATGAAGCAACTAAAGATTGGTTGTAAATGTTATTAGATTTTCTTATTACAAGTCTGCCTTTCCATTTTGAATCGGCTAAACCTTCATAAGTCATTCCATTAAGTTCATTGGCGCTTACTCTTTCTGGAGAGTAGTAAATAATTCTTGCTCTCTTAGCGATACCTGTCCAATAATCTGATCTAAAATTATAAGGAACTGAATCTTTTACAGCTTTTGACCATCCAGCTTTTTGAAGCATTCCTTTTGCTTGGAAAGCACCCAACCTTCCAGCATCAGCAGTTATGTATAAATCTCCAACACAATCTGTTCCTTCTTCTGCAATTCTTTTTTGTAGAACTTTATCTTTACCTGACACCACGTTAACTTTAATTCCAGTTTTTGCTGTAAATTTTTCATATAGCTGAATGTCTGAATCATAGTGTCTTGCACTAAATATATTAACTTCAGAAGCTATAGCTAAACTAGAAATAAAAAATGAAACAATTAATAAAAGTACACTTATTTTTTTCATTTTCTTTCCTTTGTAGTAATTTTTTGTTTATTTACACTGATAATAAGAACTATTATTAATGATAATAATTATCAATCGCACTAGTTGTCGCAGGCTATATTAAAACTCCCACTCAGAAATTTTGCTATATAAGAAATTTCTAAAAGCTTGAACTCTAGCTACATTTTTTAAAGATTCAGGATAAACGAAATGTGCTTCAGTTATAGGTCCTTCAACACTAGGTAATACTTTAACAATATTTGGTTGTTTAATAGTTAAATAATCAGGTAATGCTGCTAACCCAACACCGCTTTGAACAGCTAGCAATAATCCGTAAACACTATTAACTTTCATACAAGATTTTCTTTTTTTATTATCTTTTATGCCTAATTTTAAAGCCCAGTCTGGATTAAAAACTGGAGAAGGAGTTCCTTTTCCAAAAGATATAAATTTATGTTTGTTTAAGTCGTTTATTGTTTTTGGATAACCGTTTTTTTCAAGATATTTTGGTGCTCCATATATATGATAATTGATATCTATTAATTTCTTTTGAATATAGTTCAACTGTTTAGGTCTTCTTGCCCAAATTCCAATATCAGCTTGCCTTGTGCTCAAATCTAATTCTTTATCATCAAATATAAGTTCAATCTCTATTTCTGGATTTAATTGCATAAATTCTTGAATTCTGGGTGTCAACCAGGTTGTTCCAAAGCTTACAAATGTAGTTACGGTTAATTTTCCAGAAGGTTTGTTTATTTTATCACCCAAGGTTGTCTCGACTTCTTTTAACTTGACTATAACCTCATGTGCCGTTTTAAATAAATATTCACCATTTTCAGTTAATGTCAGACCTCTTGCATGTCTTTCGAATAGTTTAACTTTTAAGTCATCTTCTAAAGATTGAATTTGTCTGCTAATTGCTGATTGACTTAAATTAAGATTTACAGTTGCACTCGTAACACTTCCAGCTACAGCCACTGCGTGAAATATTTTTAATTTATCCCAATCCATTATTTATTTAAATCTACTATATATCTGCCAGATGTTTCGCCTTTAAGCATCTTTGGATAAACTTCTAATAGACCATCTAAATCAATCTCCTTAATTGATTTACTTAGCAAATTGAAATCAATTAATTTTGCCGCTTCATTCCACAAGAATTGTCTTCGTTTAATAGATGCATTCACTGAATTAATTCCCCAAAGTTTAACTCCTCTTATAATAAAAGGCATTACCGTTGTGTTTAATTTTATGTCAGCAGCATTTCCACATGATGCAACAATTCCAGCTTCTTTCATTTGCGCTAATACATTTGCTAATACTTGACCACCTACAGTATCAACTGCTCCATCCCACAAACCTTTATCCAAAGGTCTGGATTCTTTGTTTAATTCACTTGTATTTATTATGTTTTTTGCACCAATAGATTTTAAGTATTCTTTATTGCTTTCTTTGCCGGTAACAGCGGTTACATTACATCCAAGTTTATTTAATATCATTACAGCAATACTTCCAACACCACCTGAGGCACCAGTTACAATAACATTTTCAACTTTTTCACCAAGTAAAAGTTCTTCTCTAGTAGTTTTTGTTGCAAAAGCACATTGTAAAGCTGTAAATCCAGCGGTACCCAAAATCATTGCTTGTTTTGATGTAAGTCCTTTTGGTTTTTTTACTAAAAAATCACCATTAACTTTTGCATATTGAGAATAGCCACCGTAAAAAATTTCTCCCACTCTCCATCCTGTTGATATTATTTCATCACCTGGTTTGAATTTATCATTTTGGCTTTCTTCAACTTTGCCTGAAAAATCTATTCCTGGAATATGTGGAAATTCTTTTACTAGTCTTGCTCCATTTTTTAATATTAAAGCATCTTTAAAATTTAACCCTGAATAATCAACCTTAACTAAAACATCCCCGTGTTTTAAAAAAGTTTTTTCTATAGATTTTACTTCTCTAGTAAAACTTTCGCCTTTTTGATTAATTACAATTGCTTTAAATTTTTCTGACATTAATTTTTATTAATAAAAGATTTATTTAGCAATAAATCTTAAATATCTATTTTGATAACTTAAGTCTTCTTTAAATTGACCTAAATAATAATTTGTTACAGTTGTTGCTTGCTCTTTTTTAACTCCTCTCATAGTCATACATTGGTGAGTTGCATCTATTGAAACAGCAACACCTTTAGCATCAAGAGCTTCCATTAAAGTTTTTGCAATTTGCATAGTTAATCTTTCTTGAGTTTGTAACCTTTTTGAAAAAACTTCTACAACTCTTGCGAGTTTACTTAGACCAACTATTCTTTGATTAGGAATGTACGCAACATGAGCAATTCCTATTATTGGAGCCATATGGTGTTCGCAGTGGCTATGAACCGAAATATTTTTTTGAACAACCATGTCATCATAGCCTTCTACATCTCCGAATGTTTTTTCTAAAACTTGTTTTGGATCTTCGTTGTATCCTTTAAAATATTCTCTAAAAGCTTTCATTACTCTTTTTGGAGTTTCTAAAAGGCCTTCTCTAGACGGATCATCTCCGATCCATTTTATAATTTTAATAAAAGCTTCCTCAGCTTCTTTGTCTGAAATATTTTGGCTTATTTTCTCGTTTTCATTTTTTACTAATTTCATAGGGTATTTGTATATTATAAAATTACTGATTTTAAAATTATTTATTATCTGCACAAATATGTTAAATAAATCAATAAATATGTTTAAAAAAAGAGAAAATGTAGGTGAAATTGAAGAAGGAAACTTGCTTTCTCCTAAATTTGATAATGATGGACTAATTCCTGTTGTAACAACATGCGCAAATACTAAAGAAATACTAATGCATGGCTATATGAATGTTGAGGCCTTAAAATTAACAATTGAAACTAAAGAAGCTTACTATTGGAGTAGATCAAGAAAGAAGATTTGGCACAAAGGAAAAACAAGTGGATTTGTCCAAAAAGTTAAAGAAATAAGAATTGATGATGATCAAGATTCTGTATGGCTAAGTGTTGATATAGGTAATGGTGCAAGTTGCCATGTTGGCTATCGTTCCTGTTTTTATAGATCTGTGCCTCTAGGAAAAATTGATAATGCTAGACAAATAAAAATGAAATTTGAAGAAAAAGAAAAAAAATTTGATCCAAAAAAAGTTTATAAAGACAAACCAAATCCAACTAAAATTTAATGATAGAAAAAGAGTTATCTCTATTGAAAATTAAAAAAATTTGCTATCGATCTTTCTTAATTACATATTTTCATATTTAGGCCCACCACCTCCTTCGGGGGTAACCCAGGTAATATTTTGCGAAGGTTCTTTAATATCGCAAGTTTTACAATGAATACAATTTTGAGAATTTATTACAAACTTTTTTGAATTATTTTCTGTCTGAATTTCATAAACTCCTACTGGACAATATCTTTGTGCAGGTTCATCAAACTTTTCAAGTGTATAACTTATGGGTAGATTGTGATCTTTTAATTTCAAATGCACAGGTTGATTGTCGGCATGGTTAGTTCCTGTAAGATATACAGAGCTAGTTTTATCAAAAGTAATTAAATTATCAGGTTTCGGATAATCAATTTTTGGCATTTCATTTGCAGATTTTAAAGTTTCATGGTCAGCATGTTTGTGTTTTAAGGTAAACGGCAGTTTTCCTCTAAATAATATTTGATCTATGCCAGTAAAAATTATAGCTAAAATTAAACCCCAGTTAAAACTTGGTTTAACGTTTCTTGCGGAATGAAGTTCTTCATAAACCCAACTTTTTTTAAATTTATCTTCATAAATAGATAAATCTTTATTTTCTTTTAAATGATCTGCAATTGTTTCTGAAGCTATCATTCCACTTTTCATTGCTGTGTGAGATCCTTTAATTTTCGGTGTGTTTAATGTCCCTGCGTCACAACCTATTAATAAAGCACCAGGCATATACATTTTTGGTAAACTTTGTAAACCTCCTTCGATAAGTGCTCGAGCACCATAAGAAATTCTTTTTCCCCCATCGATTATTTTTTTAATTGTTGGATGAGTCTTAAATCTTTGAAATTCATCAAATGGTGATAAATGAGGATTTTTGTAGTCTAAACCTATAACGTATCCTAAAAAAACCTGTTTATTTTCTGCATGATAAACAAAACTGCCTCCGTAGGTATTTTTGTCTAATGGCCATCCAGCAGTATGCATTACTAGTCCTTCTTCATGTTGCTCTTCATTAATTTCCCATATTTCTTTAAAACCAATCCCATATTGCTGAGGATTTTTACCTTTATTTAGTTCAAATTTATTAATCAATTGTTTTCCTAGATGACCTCTACAACCTTCTGCAAAAACTGTTACTTTTGCATGTAATTCCATACCTGGTTCAAAGTTATCTTTTTTATTTCCTTCTTTGTCTAGTCCCATGTCTTGAGTTGCAACTCCTTTAACTGAACCATTTTCATTATATAAAATCTCGCTTGCAGGAAATCCTGGAAATATTTCGACACCTAAAGCTTCCGCTTGATCAGCTAGCCATCTACATAAATTTGCTAAACTAATGATGTAATTTTTGTGATTTTGTTGAACTTTAGGAAGCAACCAAGTGGGCCAACTTATTGATTTTATTTTTCCTAAAAAAATAAATTTTTCTTTGGTAACTTTAGTTTTAACTGGTGCGTTTAATTCTTTCCAATTTGGAAATAATTCATCTAAGGCTCTTGTTTCAAAAACATTGCCTGATAAAATATGTGCACCTATTTCAGATGCTTTTTCTAAAAGGCAGACATTAATATCTGGATTTAACTGCTTCAATTTAATAGCAGTTGAAAGTCCTGAAGGCCCACCGCCTACGATAACAACATCGTATTCCATCACTTCTCTGGACATAATGTTAATTTTTTACAGTATTTGTTATTTTTGTATAGTATTTAATTTGTTTAATTCTTCTAAGAATTTTGGAAGTGCTTCAAATAAATCAGCTTCTAGACCATAATCGGCAACACTAAAAATTGGTGCTTCACCATCTTTGTTAATTGCAACAATGATTTTGCTCTCTTTCATTCCTGCTAAATGTTGAATAGCTCCAGAAATTCCAACAGCAATATATAAATCTGGTACAACAACTTTACCTGTTTGGCCAACTTGATGATCGTTTGTAATATATCCTGCATCAACAGCAGCTCTAGATGCTCCTATAGCTGCATTAAGTTTATCTGCAATTGCAGTAATTAATTTAAAATTATCTCCACTACCCATTCCTCTACCTCCAGAGATTACAATTCTAGCAGTTCCAAGTTCAGGTCTATCAGATTTAACTTCTTCTCTTTTTATAAATTTAGTTAATGTTGAAGTTTCAGCATTTTCAGCTTTTACAATTTCAGCGGATCCTCCTGTTGTTGAAGCTGGATCAAAAGACGTGGGTCTAATAGTTATACATTTTTTTGTATCAGTGCTTTTTACTGTTGCAAATGCATTTCCTGCATAAATTGGTCTTAAAAAAGTATCTGCTGAAATTACTTTAATAATATCACTTACTTGTGATGTATCTAATAAAGCTGCAATTCTTGGCATTAAATTTTTACCAAATGTATTTGCAGAACAAATAATATGTGAATAACTTTCTGAATTTTTGATTACCACAGGTGCAAAATTTTCTGGTAAATAATTTTCATATATTTCATTATCTACATGAATTACTTTTTTTACATTGGGGATTTCAGAAATAGTTTTGGCTACAGTCTCACAAGAATGGCCAATAACTATCACATGTAAATCTTGATCGATTTGTGATGCTGCTGTAATTGCATTAAGTGTAAATGGTTTGATTTCTTTATTGTTGTGTTCTGCTATTAATAGTGCTGACATTATATTACTTTTGCCTCATTTTTTAATTTTTCAACTAGTTCAGCCACACTCGCTACTTTAATTCCTGCTTTTCTTTTTGGTGGCTCTTCAACTTTAATTTGTTCTATTCTTGGTTTTGTATCAATTCCTAGGTCTGAAGCGTTAATTTGTTCTAAAGGTTTTTTCTTTGCTTTCATTATATTTGGCAATGATGCGTATCTTGGTTCATTTAATCTTAAGTCGCATGTTACTATTGATGGGATATTTGTCTCGATCGTTTCTAAACCTTCGTCTACTTCTCTTGTTACTTCTAAAGATTTGTCTTTAACTTCTATTTTTGATGCAAAAGTTGCTTGCGGCCAGTTAAGTAATGCAGCTAGCATTTGGCCCGTTTGATTACAATCATCATCTATTGCCTGTTTTCCCATAAAAACTAAATCTGGTTTTTCTTTTTCTACAATTTTTTGTAAAATTTTTGAAACTGCTAATGGTTCTATTGTACCTTCAGCTTTGACATGAATTCCTCTATCTACACCTACAGCTAATGCTTTTCTAACTGTTTCTTGTGCTTTGTCTTCTCCAACTGTAACTGCAACAACTTCTTGAGCTTTACCTGACTCTTTTATTTTAACAGCTTCTTCAATTGCATTGTCATCTGGTGGATTAGTTGACATCTTAACATTATCTGTAACAACGCCAGTACCATCTTCTTTAACTCTTACTTGAACGTTGTAATCAATAACTCTTTTAACTGCGACTAATATTTTCATTATGCTCTTAATAATTTATTTTCAGGATCGTAAGGACTTTCTTCTAAAATTGTAGCGTCGTGCATTTTTCCTAAAATATCAATTTGTAATTTTTGACCAGTTGTCGCAAACTCAGGTTTAACCATTCCAATAGCAATTGATTTATTTAGTCTAAAACCAAAATCTCCTCCTGTTGCTCTTCCAACAACTTTTCCATTTTCATAAATTGGATTATTTCCTAATACATCTGCATCTGTAACGTTGTGCACTTCCATTGTTATTAGTTTGTTTTGGAATCCTTTTTCTCTCCATTTATTTAATTGTTCTAAACCAATAAAATTTCCTTTGTTTGGATGAATAAATCTATCTAAACCTGATTCGTAAGGAGAATATTCAATTGATAATTCAGTTCCAACTAGTTTATAAGATTTTTCAACTCTCAAACTGTTCATTGCTCTAATTCCAAAAGGTTTTAGTCCAAGATCTTTTCCATTTTCCATTAACTTATCAAAAATATGATTTTGATATTCAATTGGATGATGAAGTTCCCATCCTAATTCACCAACAAAATTTACTCTAATAGCAGTACATGGTGCATAACCAATATCTACTTTTTTTGAACTTAACCATTTAAAGTTTTCATTAGAAAAATCATCCTTAGAAACTTTATTCATTAAATCTCTTGCTTTTGGACCGGCAACAACTAAGACGCCGACTGAATTTGTAATATTTTCGAATTGAACTGAACCATCTTTTGGCATCCATTTTTGTATCCAATCATGATCCAACCTTTGAAAAGCTCCTGCTGAAACTAAATAATAACTATCATTTGCTTCTTTCATTATTGTAAATTCGGAGTGAACTCCTCCCTTTGTATTTAAAGCATGACATAAATTAACTCTACCAATTTTTTTTGGAAGTTTATTTGCTACTAAATAGTCTAAAAATTCTTCTGCTTTTGGTCCTTTAATTCTACATTTTGCAAATGCAGACATATCTAAAACGCCTACATTTTCTTTTACATTTTTACATTCTTTTTCTACAGCCTTAAACCATTTAGATCTTCTAAATGACCAATCATCTTTTTGTTCCATTCCATCAGTTGCAAAAAAATTAGCTCTTTCCCATCCAAACTTTTGACCAAATACTGCTCCCAAATTTTTTAGTCGATCATAGCATGGTGCTTGTCTTAGTGGTCTTGCAGCTTCTCTTTCTTCATCAGGATAATGAATTGTAAATACATTTCTATATGCCTCTTCATTTTTTTCAATCAAATAAGATTTTGATGCGTAATCTCCATATCTTCTAGGTTCAACACCAAGCATATCAATTGTTGGTTCTCCATCTATAATCCATTCTGCAAGTTGCCATCCAGCTCCACCTGCTGCTGTAATACCAAAACTATGTCCTTCATTTATCCAAAAGTTTTTTAATCCCCACCCTGGCCCTACTATTGGATTTCCATCTGGTGTGTAACAAATTGCGCCGTTGTAAACTTTTTTAACTCCTACTTCTCCAAAAGCAGGTACACGATGAATAGCTCCTTCTATATGAGGTGCTAATCTTTCTAAATCTTCTTGAAATAATTCGTATTCAGAGTCTTTTGAAGGACCGTCTACATAGCAGCATGGTGCTCCTTTTTCATATGGCCCTAATAATAAACCTCCAGCTTCTTCTCTCATATACCATTGGGTATCGCTGTCTCTTAATACTCCCATTTCTGGTTTTCCTTCTTTTTTTCTTTTTACAATTTCTGGATGAGGTTCGGTTACGATAAATTGATGTTCTACTGGAATAACTGGAATTTCTAATCCAACCATTTTTCCAGTTTGTCGTGCAAAATTTCCTGTACAAGAAACTATATGTTCGCATTCAATTGTGCCTTTGTCTGTTTCAACTACCCAGCCATTTTTTGTTTGTTTAATTCCTATAACTGCAGTGTTTCTATAAATCTCGGCACCTTTGTTTCTAGCTCCTGTTGCTAAAGCTTGAGTTAAATCTGCTGGTTGAATATATCCATCTTCAGGATGTTGTATGGCACCAATTAATCCATCAGTATTACATAAGGGCCAAATTTCTTTTACTTGTTCTGGCGTTAAAAATTTTACTTGTACTCCAATTGTTTGAGCAACACCTGCATATTGATGATACTCTTCCATTCTATCTTTAGTGCTTGCTAGTCTAATATTAGACACAACGCTAAAACCAACATTTTTTCCTGTTTCTTCTTCTAATGTTTTATATAGATTAACTGCATATTTATGAAGTTGACCAACTGAATAACTCATATTAAATAGAGGAAGTAGTCCTGCAGCATGCCATGTGGAACCCGAAGTTAATTCTTTTCTCTCAACAAGAACTACATCAGACCAACCTTTTTTTGCTAAATGATAAAGTGTACTAACTCCTACGGCTCCACCACCTATAACAACTACTTTTGCTTTTGATTTCATCTTGGGATTTCTACTAAATTTTTATTATTAACGAAACAAAATTTTTTCATATTTGTTATTTTTTTAGCAATAATAAATTGCCTAAATAAAACCCAATAAACATAAATAAAACAAATATGTATACATTTATATTTAAAAAAGAAATTGCAGAAATAGCTGGGCCTGGGCAAAGTCCAACAAGTCCCCATCCTATTCCAAACAAGATTGCTCCTAAAATTAAACTTTTATCTATATCTTTTTTTGAAGGAATTATAAAAGATTGAGCAAAAAATGGTCTAGATTTTCTTTTAAAAGTAAAATGAAGTGGAGAAAAAATTATTATTGCCCCAACCATTACAAACATAAGAGAGGGGTCCCAATCACCAAATATATTTAAAAAGCCTAAAACTTTTTGAGGGTTAACCATTCCTGAAATTGTCAGACCCAAGCCAAAAATAATACCAGATAATAAAGAAGATAATTTTGTCATTAAATACCAAATATTAATACCGTAACTACACCTGTTAAAATAAAAGAAATTGTTGCTATTATTGATCTTATTGAAAATCTACTTATACCACATACGCCATGACCACTTGTACAACCATTTCCTATTTTGGTTCCAAACCCTACCAACAAACCAGCTACAATTATTAAAGGTAAAGAATTTGTTAAAACACTTTCAACTTTATTTCCTGATAATGAATATAAAATTGGACCAATAATTAAACCAAATAAAAATAATATATTATCATATCTATTCTCATTTTTAATAATACTGTCGGATGCAATTGAACTTACTCCACTTAATCTACCGTTAAAAATAAAAAATATAAAAGCTGCAAATCCAATAAGCAAACCACCCGTTAAAGCTGAATATGGAGTAAAATTTATAATATTCATTAATTTTTTAAGACAGGAAATACAGGATTAGATTTTAAAAATATTCTTTGATATTCTTGTTTTATACATCTGTTTGAGATGAATTTAATATTTGCTTGATTTGCAATTTTTTCTGCCTCTTCATTGTGTATCCCGTACTGTAACCACAAAACTTTACTTTTATTATTAACTGCATTACTTGCTATACCTGGTGCTTCTTTAGAAGGTCTAAACACGTCAACAATATCAATAGTATCAGAAATTTCTTCTAAACTAGCATGTACCTTTTCACCATTTATTACTTCCCCTTTAGCAAAAGGATTAATTGGATACACTTTGTAGCCAAAATCTTGCATGTATTTCATAACTACATTTGCAGGTTTTCTTTTTAAATTTTTAGGGTCTTCTCCTTTTTTTTCAGAACTAACTCCAACCATTGCAATAGTTTTTGAATTTTCAAGAATATTTTTTATTTGATCATCGCTCATTTATTTTTCCATTTAGGTTTTCTTTTTTCTAAAAATGCAGATATTCCTTCTTTAGCATCTATTGCCATCATATTTAATGTCATCATTCTACTTGTGTAAGCGTAAGCTTTTCTTAAGGGCATTTCTAATTGTTTATAGAAAGCTTGTTTTCCAATTTTTATTGCTAAATTTGATTTTGATGCAATTGTTTTTGCTGTCTTTAAAACTTCACTATTTAATTTTGCTTTTGAATAATAATCATTAATCAAACCTATTTCTTTAGCATAATTAGCTTTTATAGGTTCTCCTGTTAAAAGCATTTTCATCATTCTTTTTCTATTTACTTTTCTACTGACAGCAACCATGGGTGTACTACAAAACAGTCCAATATTTACACCTGGAGTAGCAAACATTGCATCATTTGTGCTATAAGCTAAATCACAACTTGCTACCAATTGACATCCTGCAGCAAATGCTGCTCCATGTACCTTTGCTATAACTGGTTTTCTTCCCTCAACTATTTGCAACATTAATTTTGAACAAAGGTTAAATAATTTAAGATATTTAAATCTTTTCCTTAAACTTCTTACTTCTTTTAAATTATGTCCAGCGCTAAAACCTTTCCCTATGCCTTCTAAGATTATTACTTTGGTATAGTTGTCTTTATCAAGTTTTTTAAATGCATTTAAAAGAGATCTTAAAGTTTCAAAAGATAATGAATTATAAGTTTTTGAGTCATTGATTATTATATTTTTTATCCCATTACCTAAATTTTTAACTAAAACATTCATATTTTTTTAACCCTACTGCTAATACCTTCTTCTTCTTTTAAATTAAACTCTTTAGAATTTAAATCATATAATTCTTTAATTCTTAGACCATTGGTATTAACCGTTGGTATATCTCTTTTTCTCATACCTTCATGCCTTGCATAAACTGCTTTTTTTCTATTAACTTGATGAGGTTGAAAATCGTTAATATCTTCAATTTTTAATTCATTGCCTATTTTAATATATCCTGCTTTGGTAGCTTCATTTAATAAATCCAATCCATTTTTTGTTCTAACAATTGCTGCATTAAAACCTTCATCTTCACCTTTAGGAGAGCCCCCTCTCCAAGTATCTAATGCCGCAATATCAGAGCTTTCTCCAATTGCATCTGGACAAATTTTACATCTAAAATGAACTCTCCAAGTAGATTCCTCTCCCCAAAAAGAATTGTACTCTCGATCATGTTCTCTTCCATCTTTTGTTTTAATATACATTTTTCCTGGATTTCCAAATCCTCTGTATCTAAAAATAGATAATTCTTCTTCTTGAACTTTAAAACTTTCAATAAAATCTTGTGATTTTGTAAATTCTGTTGAACCTCCACAAACTAAAGTTAATAAATATTTACACAACTTGTTAACTCTTTCATCTATTTTAGATAATTGTCTTATTGCGCTAATATCACAAGGCTTACCAACAAATGCGAAAGGTTGATTTAAATTTAAAGCTTCATGAAATTTATCTAAAGGAGAAGCAGGTCCATATCTTGAACAACTATTAGAATTTAATAATTCATTTTTATTATAACTAAGTTTAGATACACTTCTCATTGGCTTATCTGGGGTAGCAACTGTATGTAAAATAAATTTTACTTTTTTTGATTCTAATAAATAAAGTGATAAACCATTTAATAGTCCACCTGTTGAGCTTTCAAATCTAATTTTGTTTTCAGTAGACCATGCATAAAATAAAGACAAATAATAGCCCCAAACCAAATCATTCTTCGTTTCAGCATTCACTTGTTCTTTTGGAAGACCTTCTACAATAACACCAGGACAAACATTTAATATTTTATTGAATGTTTCAGATGTTATTTTTTTTACTTCTTTAGGTTCTAACCTACCTTTTGAGGACATTGAAATTTCGATATAATCTTTACCGGTAATACTTTGACAAAGTCCACAACCAATACATAGACCTTTTTTTATTATATCGTTTAGATTGTTTATTTGTGCCATTTCTATTTTTTTGAGTACTTATTAAATTTTGGAAGTTTATCAGTAATTTTATAAAAATCTGATTTAGTACCGACAAATATATTTCTCATGGTCTTAAGTTTAGTAGGTTTATCAAACATGCCAGCAGCTATTGAAATTTTATCGGTATTCTTAATCTTAAAAAAAATACTAGCTCCACATTTGTTACAAAAACCTCTTTTTGCATTCTTTGAAGATTTAAACCATCTAAGAGTTTTTTTATTGAGAAACTTAATATCTTTTTCTTTTACATTTGAATATGCTCCATAAATTCCATGTGTTTTACGACACTGAATACAATGGCAGTTTGAAATATTTCTATGTTCTCCATTAGTTTTAAATTTTACTCCTTTACAAAGACAGCTTGCTGATAAAGATATTTTCATTATTTTCTTATTTTATTTTCGTATTTTTTTCTTAACTTTTGAAGATTAACTAAATATTCGTCTCTTATGTTTGATATCATTGCAACAGATTTTCCTTTTGCTTGTTGTCTTGTTCCTGCAATAACTCTCGATGATAATTTTTTAGAAAGTTTTGGAGCTTTTAGTTTGGTCCAAGGTAATTTTAGAGCTGGTCCAAATTGTTTCAACATATGCTTCATTCCCGCTTTACCTCCTGCTAAATGAAAGGTTAAAAAAGTTCCCATTAATGACCATCTTAGTCCTGGTCCATCTTCTATTGCTCTATCTAAATCTTTAGTAGTAGCATAGCCTTCATTGATTATATGTAGAGCTTCTCTCCACAAAGCTTCTTGTAATCTATCAGCTAAATATCCAGGAAGTTCTTTTTTTACCATAATTGGATTCATTGAGATAGATTTATAAAATCTATTAGCTTTGTTTAAAAATTTTTTTTTTGTTTTTTTTCCAGCAACAATCTCAACTCCAGGACATAAATAAACGGGATTGAAAGGATGGCCTATTATTGTTCGTGACGGGTTTCTACATTTAGAATATATTTTTGTTGGAAGTAAGCCTGATGAGCTTGATGAAATTATTGCATTAGGTTTTGCAAATTTACTTACAGTATTCATTAATTTTATCTTTATTTTATAATTTTCCGTAGCACATTCTTGAATAAAATCTGCTTCCTTTGCAGCTTCTTCTATAGAAGTTACATATTTAAAGTTTTTAAGATTAAGCTTTTTTTTATTGAATAATTTTTTTATAAAAGGCCACGCTCGTTTTATTTCTGAAATTAATTTTTTTTCTAATCTTAAATCTTTATCGTATGCTATAACTTTTTTATTATGCGCTAAACATCTAATGATCCATCCGGTGCCAATAACTCCAGTGCCAATTACAGCAATTTTTTTGATCATTTAATCAGCTAATCCGTCTGATCTAGCTTTCCTTCTTCTCTCATTTTAGCTCTAATTTTTGTAGCTGAAATTTTTTGTATTTTTTCAGGCATAACAATTTCTTCTATTTTGTAACCTACTCCTCTTCCATAACAAACATTTGTTATGTTGGGGACCAAGATGATTTTAAATCTACCTTCGTATTTCAGATTTAATCTTTCTGCTATATTTTTTTTAACTGTTTCAAAATCAAAAGGATTATCGTCAACTCCCTGAACATCTCTTATTTGAATACAAACTTGACCAGTTTTTTTTATTATTTCTTCGAATAAAGCGTAATGACCATCATGAAATGGCTGCCATCTTCCTAACATTTGTGCGGTTGGTTTTTTATTATCCCATTGATATGACATTATTTTATATCCTGTACAATTTTAGGTGCCCATAGCTTAGCATCTTGTGTGGTCACGTGAAAATTGTATTTTTCTGGTTTTACAAACATTTGATTTGTATCTTCAAATCTTCCTTCTTTAATTGTATCAACCCAAACAATATAATCAGCTGGAAACAATTTTCTTGCTTCTGGTGTTGGACAAATAAAATCAGCAATCACATTATTTCCTTCACTTTTTATTTTAAGTGCTGCTTCTGCCATTCTTTTAGATTGCCTTGTTCTACCTTCTTCTGAAAAATCCCAATCATTTGCGGCACTCCTTATTTCATCAGCATTCAATCTTTTTGAATTAATTAAAGTAGCTAATTCATTGGCCAAAGTTGTTTTGCCAGCCCCCGGCAGACCCATAATTAAAATAATTTTCATTTTATATATCCTTACATATTCTTAATGAATCGTAAATAGCGGCATGAATATTTCTACTAGATACTGCGTCACCGGCCCTATAAAGAAAATAATTTCCCTTATCATTTTTATTTATTTTCTTATTCATTCCTCTAATTAATGATTTGTAATCAACTTCGCCTAAATTTTTTGAATTTGCTTTTAGTTTAAAGTACAATTCTTCTAAAGGCAAAGTTCCATGTTCTACAATTACCTGGGATGTTTCTTTTTCAAAAGTTTTATCAGAATAATCTGAACTAACGACAACTCCCAGCTGAAAAAGATTAAGATTCTAATAAAAAAACTGCGTAATATTTTTTTGGATCTGTCCAATATTTTTTTAAATTCCAACCAGCAGATCTTATTATATTTTTAAATTTTAAAATTGTAAATTTGTTAGATATTTCGGTTTGAATTTTTTCATTTTTTTTAAAATAAATTTTTTTATTTTTAATATCAAAAGATTGATTTTTTTTAGATATTATAAAATTTTCCATACTTTTTTTTTTTTTATTATAAGTACTAATGTACTTAAAATCTTTCAATTTAATTTTTATTTTAAGTTTATTATTAATTACATTTAATAAATTAAGATTAAATTTTTCAGTAAATTTTTTTTTGTCATTGTAAGCTCTTTCAAATAATTCAACTTTTTTTATTAAATCAACACCCACAAATATAAAGTTATTTTTTCCCAAAGTTTTTCTTGCATTTTTAAGAAATATTTTTTCTTGTCCATTGTAAAAATTGCCAATTGAGGATCCCAAAAAAAAACCAATTTTTGTATTAGTTGTGTTCTTAGGTAAGTTAATATGGTTTATATAATCGCAATATTTTGGAATTATTTTCAAATGTGGAAATAATTTTAATAATTTTTTTGATGATTGTTTAATAAAATCTAAAGAAATATCTAGAGGTATGTAATATTTAATATTTTTATTAATTAATATACTGATTTTTTCAATAGATCCGCTGCCAAATTCAACAAATGTAAGGTTTTCACAAAAAATATATTTAATTTCTTTGACTATTTTTTTTAAAATATTTTTCTCTATTCTTGTTATATAGTATTCTTTTGTTTTGGTGATTTTTTCAAAATATTTACTGCCTTTATAATCATAATGAAATTTTGATGGTATGACTTTTTTTTTTCTTAATAAACTGAAAAATAATTCTTTTGAGTGAGAAATATTCTTATTCTTTAACATATAAAATCTTACCATTGGCAAAGCTTTAAACAACAAATTTGAATTAAGCCAAATACAATTTAAGAACAATATAAAATCAATATTTTGCTATAAGTTTGATTATCAGTTTAACCATAGTAGCTTCGACGATAATATTTGATAGAATTGGTCAAGAATAAGATCGTAGAATACAAAAGCACAAAGTAATAAAAAGGTAGTTTTCTTAACTCCTTTTAAGCTCCGATTTTTATGGACAGATATTTCAAAATAAATAAATATCCCTGAATGAATTTTTCTATAGAAATTAGTCCAAAGACAAGCCTTGATACTCTTCCCAGTTTAAGGGATGTTTATATTACTTTTTTGCCTGAAGGAGATTTTAAAGAAACCACTGATAAAGCTGAAGAACTTGTTAAAAAAGGATGTAACCCGATTCCTCATTTTCCTGCAAGATCAATAGAAAATGGCTCACAATTAAAAGAATATGTTTCAAGATGTAAAGATGTAGGGGTCAAACAAGCTTTGGTTATCGGAGGAAGTCGAGAACCTGTCGGAGATTTCGATAGCTCAATTCAGCTTTTAGAGACAGGTTATTTTGAAAAGATGAAGATAGGAATCGCTGGACATCCTGAGGGGAGTCCTGATATATCCGATTCAAAATTAGAAAAAGCTATGAAAGATAAAAAGCCTTACGCTGATTATATAGTAACACAATGGTTATTAAACCCTCAGCCAATCGTAGATTTTATCTCTAAACAAACAGTACCAGTTCATGTCGGAATTACTGGGCCACTAAAAATAACTAGCCTAATTAAATTTGCTAATATCGTAGGTGCAAAAAATTCCTTAAATTTTCTTAAATCTAACTTTAGTAAGGCATTAGATTTATTGAAACCTAAAGACCCAAATGATTTAATTGGGAAAGTTAAATCACATACTGATTTCTTCCACATTTATACATTCGGCGGCTTGAAGGAAACTAACAAGTGGTTGATGGAGAACAAATATGTCTAATGAATTTGACTATACTAAACTAAAACATGTAACTTCAGTTGATCAATCTGATCGTGAAGTTCCGTATAATTTAAGACAAAGTGGGCCTACAAAAGTTGAAATGTTGATTTCAACAAGAGTAAGAAAATCACCGTACTGGCATTTATCAATGCAAGCTGGTTGTTGGAGAGCAACAGTTTATAACCGTGTTTACCATCCAAGAGGATATGTAAAACCTGAAGATGGTGGAGCAATGGTAGAGTATGATGCAATTGTTAATCACGTTACAATGTGGAATGTTGCTGTAGAAAGACAAATAAGAGTTAAAGGTCCTGATGCAGAAAAGTTTACTGACTACGTAATAACTAGAGATGCAACTAAAATCTCACCAATGAGAGCACGATACGTAATTTTATGTAATGCTTATGGTGGAGTTTTAAATGATCCAATTCTTCTTAGAATTTCAAAAGATGAGTTTTGGTTCTCACTATCGGACTCAGAAATTGGTATGTACCTTCAGGGTGTTAATGCTGATGGAAGATTTAATTGCACAATTGATGAAATTGATGTGTGTCCCGTACAAATACAAGGACCAAAATCAAAAGCACTAATGAAAGATTTACTTGGTGATCAAGTTGATTTAGATAACATGCCTTTCTATGGTTTAGCTGAAGTTAAGGTTGCTGGAAGAAGTTGTGTTATTTCACAATCTGGTTTCTCAGGAGAAGCTGGGTATGAAATATATTTAAGAGATGCAACTTTATATGCGGATGATATGTGGAACGCTGTTCTTGAAGCAGGAAAAAAACATAAGTTGATGGTAATAGCACCTGCTCACCATAGAAGAATTCAAGCTGGAATTCTATCTTGGGGTCAAGATATGGATGATCAACATAATCCTTATCAGTGTAATCTTGGTTATCAAGTTTCTTTATCAGGAAAAGGTGAATGGAATAAAAAAACTGATTATGTTGGTAAAGTAGCTTTAGAAAAAATGGGTGCTGAAATTAAAGCAGGTAAAAAACCTTACAAGCTTCAATTAGTTGGTCTTGAGTTAGGTGGAAAGCCAATTGAAGAGTATGCGCCAGACTTTTGGTTAATCTCAAATGAAGATGGTGGAGATTCTGTTGGATTTATTACTTCTCCTTGGTTTCATCCAGAGAAAAAACAAAATATAGCAATGGGATATGTTCCATTTGATGGAACATTAAATGCAAATGGTTTACCTAAAGGCAAGGTTGGGACTAAATATAAAGTTCATTTGCCTGTTAAATATGCAGATACACCAGGAACACCTGTTGATGCAGTAGTAGTTGACATTCCATTTAAACAATCTTTCAACGCAAATACAAGAGAAGTAGTTAAAGGTTAATAATTTTTTAATAGGGGAAATAATTAATTTCCCCTATTTTTCAATTTAAATTAACTATTACTAGTAAAATTTTCTTTTTTTACTGAAAAAATGTTTATAATTTAAGTTTAAAAATATGTTTGCACAATTTTTAAGTATTGTAGTCGGTTCAATAAAACTAGATAAAACTTTATATAGCAATAATAAATTTTTTGGCGAAGCTGGAATTTATTTTGCTGGATTAATAATGATTTTGGATGGTATGGCTGGTGCTGTAGCTGCAAACTCAATTGTTAAAACATCTATAGGAGTTTCTGGATTGACTGCAATCTTAACTTGGTTGGTTTGGGCAATTTTTATTTATGTTATCGGAGTTAAATTGTTTTCTGAAAAAGAAACAAAAGTAACATTTAAAAAAATACTTATTGCTGTTGGCTATGCTCATGCTCCGGGTTTGCTAAGATTTTTTGCAGTTACACCAGATTTTGTTATTCCTATTATTTTCTTAACTCAATTTTGGATTTTTGCATCATTAATAATTGCTACAAAACAAATTCTAAATTTAAAATCTACCTTTAAAGCTTTTGGAATTGTATTTTTATCTTTTTTAATTATAGCATTTTTATCTATCTCATTTGTTATGAGTAGAATGGATGCTTTGCCTATCGGTAATATTAGTTAAATTGGAAATAAAGTTTTTGATATTCTACAAGATTTACAAAGTTTATATCCTGTAAGCATTAAATTTTCAGTAACACTCTCATCAGTTTTTTTACATTCTTCACAGATATTATTTAATTCTTTAAGATTTTCTTCTTTTAAATTTTTTTCTTCAAAATCTTTAGTCATTATCTATAAGTCCAGCTCCAGCCGTTTTTTGTTTTAATTCTTCTGTTTCTTCAACAAATGTATCTTCTGTTAATTTATAAAGCTCTTCCCAGTCATTTTCACTAAAAGAATTATTATTTTCTAAAAAATTAATTTTTATTTTCTTTGCTCTTTCCATGGTTGTTTTAACTGGATAATTTGAATAAATTGATTGATTAAAATTGAGCAAAAATTTTTGATCATCAATAACTAACATAATTTTTTTTCCAATTATTTCTGAAGCTCTACTCAAAAAAGGAATTACAAGAATGGGAAACGCGACATTTTCAAAATTTATTTCATCTAGCTCTTCCATAATTGTTATTTGGTCTAACAAATTTACTCCAACTATAATTGGGCAATAAGGTATTTTTGAAGTATTAAATTTTGTAATTAAACTTATGTTTTGAAATTGCTGTTTTTTATAAATTTTAAAATATTGATTTAAATTTTTAATTCCTGGAAGACCAAATACTTCAAGAAGTCTAATATTTTTTCCAACTTCTTCTGCGACTCCCCATGAAAAACCAATAGCTTTGCTAGCTCTTCTAGCAGTTATATCTATTTCATACAAAGTTTTCATAATTATAATGAATTATATATCCATTGTTCATCAAATGATTTTAATTCTTTAGGTAGTGTTGCTCCTTGAAACATGTTTATTCTTAACCATTTATCGGAACGAGGGTCAAATTTATTTGCACCAAAAAATGACAATTTTAAACGCAACATATCAATGGGCATTAAATTTGAACCGATAGTATTGTCTTGAATTTCTGCATAAGGAAATTTTTCTGCTATGAAAGCTCTTCTTACAACATGTCTTAAATCATTATTTTCAATTAAAAATCTTCCAATGGAAAGGCTATTTTTTTGAACATTGATTCTTTCATATAGTTTTTTGATATCTCTAGCTATTGCTAGCGGTTCTTCTAGGTTAGAAAAATTATTTAAATATCTATCAGCTAATCTCGGCTCTCGTTTATTTTTTGAAATAAACCAAAATTTTTGATTATTTTCTTTTTTTGTAAAATCGATTTTTATTATTTTTGAATATTGTTTTTCTAAAATATTTCTTAAATCAAGAATGGTTCTATTAGTTGGTATAGAAAAATATTTTTCTTCCTCAGAGCTCATTTGATTGATTAAAGGATTTATTATTTCATCGAACGGTTCCATCATCAAGCTTACAATACATTCAATTGCCTCGTCGCCTAGATTTTCTTCACTCCAAATGTATAAATCGTTAAATGGATATTCTTTCTCAAAGTTAAATTTTTTTTGTAAAAAAATAACAAATTTATTTAAATCCGATATTAATTCTTTTATTTTTTTTTGTTGAAATTCACTATCTGTATGCCATGTAGCAACATTCTTTAAAGATTTTTGTAAACAATTTTTAAAAATGTCTATCTCAAAACCTTTTACATTTTTAATTTCTCTAATTTTTTTTAATGCTGTTTCTCTTGCCAATATCCAATTATTTAAAAGTGTAGGATGATTTACTATAAAAGGTGCCAAGCCTAATCCAGTAGAATTGCCTATTCCTAAATTTCTACAAACATCACTATCTAATTCTACAGCTTTTTTAGGATTTTTATGTTTTGCAATGTGATTTACTTGGTCAAAAGTAAATTGCCTTGCCAAGTATACAAGCATCATTTCCAACCTAAATGGACCATTAATCTCTTCTCTATTTTTTATTCTAAATCTATCTGCTAATCCAAATTTTCCAGATCCATATACGGCTGTTGTTCTGTAAAGGTAGCCAACTCTGGATAATGCTTCTTTGTCTGGTTGCTTTCCATTTGACAGGTTTTCCACTACATTGTCAAAAATTCTAACTGATTTGTTGGCTCTAGCTAAACTTAACTCTTTATAAGATAATCTTCCTGCTTCTTGTTTTGGAACATTATAAGATAATCTTTCCAAATCTTCCTTGGTTGGCATTCCATCATATAAGGCAAAAGATGCATCCCATTTAGTTGCTATTACTCTATCTGATCTTTCTTCATCACTTATTTTATTTGCAAAACAAACCAGTGAATAAGTTTTATTTTTTTTTGAAAATGAATAAACGGCTCTTCCATATCCATTTTCATCTAAATCAAATAAATCTCTATTGTATTCCCAATCTTTAAATTCTTTTAAAAATGACCTTAAAAAAGATAACTTTGATTGATGAAAAGATCCAAGTCTTGATAATTTCATAATAACTTTTGGATCTCTTAATTGTGCTTGCATTATGCGGCTCATAATATCTCTGGTTACTGGTAGAATAATTGACGCAAATCAAAATTAAATATTTTTATAAAAATTATACCAATTATTTCCTAAAATTCCTTCTACTTCTATTTGACTAAATCCAATTTTTTTTAAACCTCTTTCTAAATTTTTAAATCCTCTCGCGTCTTTAAACCAATCGGGTTGTTTTGGAAAACCAGGTTTTTTTTGCGATCCTTCTCCATAATTTTTTATTTTTGTCCAAGTACCATTTCTCATCCACTCAACAACATTGTCTGGTTGTTTTAAGCATAAATCTGAGCCTATGCCAATATTTTTCACTCCTATCACCTCAGCAGTTTTTGCAGCCATCTCACAAAAATTATCTAAATTGCAATTTGTTCCATCTTTAAGGTGATGTGGATATAAAGAAAGACCAATCATGCCACCACTTTGAGCTAGCGCTTTTAACAATTCATCAGATTTATTTCTTATTGCTCTATGCCAAAATGAAGGATTAGCATGAGTTATGGCAATTGGTTTTTCACTAATTTCTATTGCGTCAAATGTACTTTTTTCTGCTGAATGCGACATATCAATAACTATGCCCACTTTATTCATTTCTTTAATAACTTCTTTTCCAAAATTGGTAACCCCGCTATCAATTTTTTCATAACAACCTGTGGCTAAAAGAGATTGATTGTTATAAGTAAGTTGCATAAATTTGCATCCAAGTTGATGTACTTTTTCAATTAAATTAATGTCATCTTCAATTGGAGAACAGTTTTGAAAACCAAAAAATATTGCCGTTTTATTTTGTTTTTTTGCTTTTTCTATATCTTTGTAATTTTTGCCATGAAAAATTAAATCAGAGTTTTCTTTAAAATGTACATTCCATTCATTTACTCTTTTTAATAATTCATCATAGTCTTCATGATAAGCTATTGTAGCGTGAACAGCATCTAATTTAGCTTCTCTGTTAATCTCAAAAATTTCTCTAGACCAGTTGCAATATTGTAAGTTATCAATTTTATAATTCATTTTTTAAAATGATTAAATTTTTCAGACTAAATGCCTTTGTTGATAAGATTATAAATATCTTCTTTATTATATAATCCTATTTCTCTAGCTAATTCTTTATTATCCTTATAAACAACAATTGTTGTCCAATAATCAATCTTTAATAATCTAGCAATATCTTTATTTTTGGTTTGTTCAAAATTCATAAAAATAACGTTTTGAAAGTCTTTTATTGCTTTTTTGAGTATTGGTTTTTGTTTAGAGCAAGTAGTACAAAATTTGTTCCAAGAATGTACAACTACTACTTTTCCATCATTTTGGGCTGACTTAAATTCTTCAATGCTAAAATTTGATTTATATTCAGCGGCAAAAGAACCTGTGGAAATTAATAATATAAAAAAAACCAATATTTTCTTCATAAATCTAAATAACATATTTTTGTTGTATTTTCACTTACATTGCTAATTTTATTGAAATAGTTTGTTTAATTTGAAATAAGTAAAAAATAGTTCATTTATTAAGTCTTATGCCATCAAAAAAAATACATAAAGTTTCTATTGTAATGGGAAGTCAGTCAGATTTCAAAACAATGAAATTGTGTCAAAAAGTGTTTAAAATTTTAAATGTGAAGTTTGAAACAAAAATTATTTCAGCTCACAGAACACCAGAGAGAATGTATGACTATGCAAAAAAAGCAGAAAAAAATAAAATTTCTGTAATTATAGCTGGAGCAGGAGGTTCTGCTCATTTACCAGGAATGATTGCTTCTCTCACAACTATACCAGTAATTGGAGTTCCTATCGAAAGTAAAAAATTAAAAGGCCTAGATAGTTTGTTATCTATTGCACAAATGCCTAAAGGAATACCTGTTGGCACTGTTGCTATAGGAGAAGATGGAGCAATTAATGCTGCACTATTAGCAACATCTATAATTTCATTAAGTGATCAAAAAATAAAAAAAAATCTAAACAAGTGGCGTGTTAAACAAAGTTCTTCAGTAAAAAAAAAACCAAAATAAATTAAATGTCAAACACTACTATTGGAATAATTGGCGGTGGACAACTAGGAAGCATGTTGTCTTCGGGTGCTAAAAATTTAAATATAAAAACTGTAGTTATTTCGGATGATAAAGATGCGCCTGCACAATTTTTTGCTGATGAATTTATTTTTTGCAAATATGATGATGATTTAAAAATCCAAGAATTTTGCAATAAAGTTGATTTTGTAACATTTGAATTTGAAAATATTCCTTATTCTACATTATCAAAAATCAATGAAATAAAAAAAATAAATCCCAAACCTTCAATAAATAAAATTCTTCAAAATAGACTTAATGAAAAAGATTTTTTAAATAATAATAATATTAGAACTACTTCATACATTTCGGTTAAAAATGAAAGCGAATTAAAATCTAGTAAAGATTTTATACCTGGTATTCTTAAAACTTGCACCTTAGGTTACGATGGCAAGGGCCAATATAAAATTAATAATGAAAAAGAGTTAGATAATTTAAAAATTAATTTTGAAAACAATTATATTTTAGAAAAATTAGTTAAATTAAAAAAAGAAATTTCAGTAATAATCACAAGATTTGGACCACAAGAATATGAAATTTACGATCCAATAGAAAATGTTCATGAAGATCAGATATTAAAATATTCAAAAATACCAGCAGAAATTAATGAAAATTTATTTAATCAATCAAAAGAATGTGCAATGCATATTGCTGAAGAACTTGGTTATATTGGAAGCATGTGTGTTGAATATTTCATTGATAAGAATGAAAATTTATATGTAAATGAAATTGCCCCAAGAGTTCACAATTCAGGACATCTTACTATAAATGCCTACAATGTTAGCCAATTTGAAAATCATATAAGAGCAATATGCGGACTAAATAAAGTTGAAACAAAAAAATTATATAATGCCAAAATGGTTAATTTAATCGGTGAAGACATATTAGTTTACAGAAACAAAAAGTTAAAAGATAACGAATTTTTCTTTGATTATTTAAAAAACACCATAAAAGAAAATAGAAAAATGGGTCATTTAACAGTAATTGAAAAATAAAATAGTCCCGGTGTCTAAACTTTTAAGTTTTTTATTAATTTTTTTTGTTTATAACAACGCCTTATTAGCTATGAACAATAAACCCTATCATCATCTACCAAATGGAACCTTCAGAAATCCTGAAGGATCTCAAGAAAGAAATATTTCTTTTAACTGGAGCTTTAAAGTTTTTAATGAAGAAAAAAGAAAACTTAAAATGGATATCCCTGCTGACCATGTTGTAAGTAAAAAAGAAGTTTTGGAAAATTTAAAAAAAAATGAAAATAATGATTATATTGCTTGGATAGGCCATGCTACATTTTTGATAAAACTTGGTAATACAACTATTATTACCGATCCAGTTTTTGAAAAAAATATGGGACCATTATTCTTTGGTCCAAAGAGATACATAGACCCTGCAATTAATCTTAAAGAACTACCAGAAGTAAACTTATTTTTATTAACACACAATCACTATGATCACTTAAGCACTAGAACTATACAAAGATTTCCTTACAAAAAAGCAAAAGTTTTAGCTCCACTTAATCTTGGAAAATATTTTACAAGAAATGGTTATAGGAACGTTAATGAAATGGATTGGTATGATGAAATAAAAGTAAATGATTTAAAAATTACATTTTTACCTGCAGTTCATTGGTCAAAAAGAAGTTTATGGGATACAAATAAAACATTATGGGGAAACTTTTTAATTGAATACAAAGATAAAAAAATATTTTTTGCTTGTGATACAGGTTATGGAAATATCTATAAAGAACTTGGAAATAAATATGGTCCTATTGATTTAACTTTCATTAATATAGGAGCTTATAATTTTTATCCAATGTCGCCATTAAAAGATAAATCAGCTTATCACGCTAATCCCGAAGAAGCATTGAATATTGGCCAAGATTTAAAAAGTAAAAAAATTTTAGGTATGCATTGGGGAACTGTAGTCTTGTCTCTGGAACCAATACTTGAACCACCAAAGCGTTTTAAAAGTTTTTCAAATCAGTATGGATATCATAGTGATGATGCTGTTATTTTTAAAATTGGACAAATAGAAACACTTGAAAATATATTAAAATGAAATCTATAGAAGGAAATTTTGATAATCCAGAAGTAAATGAATTGTTAAACAAGCATTTCGTTGAACTTAGAGCGGTTTCACCGGCAGGTAGCACTCATGTACTTGATATCGCTGGTTTAAAAGATCAAAGCATAAAATTTTGGAGTTTGTGGGAAAATAATGAACTTGTTGGTTGTGGTGCATTAAAATTTTTAGAAAAAAACCATGGAGAATTTAAATCTATAAGGGTAGCAGACAAGTTTAGAAAAGCAGGAATTGGAGAAAAAATAATTGATCATTTGATTGAAGAAGCTAAAAAATTAGAAATTTCAAAATTAAGCACTGAAACAGGTGCAGGAGAATTTTTTTTGCCGGCTAGAAAATTGTTTTCTAAATTTGGTTTTAAAGAATGTTCTCCATTTGCTCATTACAAGGAAGACCCCAACTCCTGCTACTATACCTTGAATTTATAATTCAAGTTAGGATAAGTTAATTTAATTAAATATATTTGATTGATCTTGTGAAATTAGTTTTTGTCTAGTTTTTTCAAAATTAGTTTCAACCAATTCTTTAAATTCTCGTCTGATTCGAGTTTTAGAACCATTTTGTTCAATTTTACTTGAAACAAATGAAACCGTATTCATTCCAGTTTCTTTTTCTACAACTTTATTTGTAAAAAAAGCTATTCCAGCTTGTGAAACATTTCCAGTAGAGGCTAAAGTAATAGCTGGACCCAACATTGCTGTCGATTGAGCACAACCAGATAAAATTGCAGTGCTAGCAATATAAATTAATATTCTCTTTATCCCCATAATTTTATTTATCCCTATAATTGAACTTTAAATGCAATTTGATCTATATCAATTCTTATAATGTATTTTTATTCAACTCAAGGGAGTAAATAAAAGATACTATCCAAATTGAGTAATTTGCTGTGTTTTTAAAGGTAAACTAGATCGCTTTATATCCAAATTCCAGAGAAGAGTCCGATATGGAATGATAGAACGACTCTCCAAAGCTTCGTAAAGAAAACAATCTTATTTTATTAGGATTATTATTAATCATATCCGCTGTAAATGCTATACCATTATATGTAGAGTTTATTGAATTATTTTTATCAAAAATATTAAAATTAAAAGGACACCCTTTTTTTAAAACTTCTTTAGCATCCTGTCCTTCTATTTCAATTATAGCTCTTGAATGAGATAGGTCAGTTACAGCAAAATCGGTATCTTTAAAAACTTGTAAAATATTTTTAAGCAAGTCTTTTTTTATTGATACTAAAAGCCAATTCTTTGGTCCATTCCATAAAATTCTTGTATCATTATTACAAATTACATTAAGTGGTTCATTTTTTAATTTCAAATTATCAATATCAATATCATAAGTTGAAATTGAAGATTTTTTATATTGAACTATTTGAACAATAAGTAAATTTTTAATTTCTAAAATTTTTAATAAACTTTCTTCATTTTTATTTTCATAATTTCCAAAAAGACCTGTTTTATGAATATGATTTAAAGCTGATACAGATGTCATGATCTAACCCTTTCGCCTTTAGGGTCAACATAGTGTGACGAAACAATTTCAACAGATATAGATTTATTTTTTAATGGAGATAAAGCAAAAAGTTTTTTTCCAATCATATTTTTACCATCTTTAAGTATTGCTAATGAAAAAGGATTATCATATTCAACACTCCAACATGATGCGGATACATAACCTAATTTAGAATTTGGAAGTTTTGCGTTTGCATCATTAACTAAATAAGATCCTTCTGGAATACTAGTTTTTTTGTCTAAAGGAACTACACCTACAACTTTTTGTCTATCTGGAGCAACAAATGCTGCTTTTCCTAAAGATCTCTTTCCAATAAAATCTTTCTTTTTGCTAACCAGTCCTTCTAAAGAGTTGTCATATGGAATTGTTCTTCCATCTAATTCTGAGCCTGCCACATGTCCCATTTCAATTCTTAAAGTTGATAATGCTTCTGTTCCGTATGGTTGAATTTTAAATTCTTTTCCAATTTCTATTATCTTTTCCCACATATAATTTCCATTATCTGACTCTACATTCACTTCGTAAGCAAGTTCACCTGAAAACGAAATTCTATATATTCTTGCATAAACACCAAATAGATGGCTTTCGACATATCCCATAAATGGCAAACCTTCATTTGAAACATCTAAATCTGGAAATAATTTCTGTAATACTTTTCTAGATTTTGGTCCTGCAATAGCTGCTCCTGCCCACTGTTCAGTAGTTGAAACCACATTAACATTAAGTTCTGGCCAAACTAATTGTAAATAATATTCTAGATGAGATAAAACATTTGCTGCTTGAGCAGTAGTGGTTGTCATATGATAATGGTTTTCTGAAATTCTAGTTGTTGTTCCATCATCCATTACAATTCCATCTTCTCTTAACATTACGCCATATCTTGCTTTTCCAACTGGCAATTTAAGCCAAGCATTAGTGTAAACTCTGTTTAATAATTCAGCAGTATCAGGTCCTTTAATATCAATTTTACCTAATGTAGTTACATCGCATACTCCTACATTTTGTCTGACATTTTTGGCCTCTCTTTTTGAACCTTCAAATAAATTTTCATTTCCTTGTTTATAGTATCTTGGACGTAACCAAACACCTGCATCAACAAAAACAGCATTATTTTTTTCATGCCATGAATGCATTGGAGATTTTCTGGTAGGTTTAGAATGTTTTCCAATTTCTCTACCCACAATAGCTCCTATAGAAACCGGAGTGTAAGGAGGTCTAAAAGTAGTATGACCCACTTGTGGCACCACTTTATTTTCAACATCTGATACTAGTTGTAATCCATTAAGATTACTTGTTTTACCTTGGTCTGTTGCCATTCCTAGTGTGGTATATCTTTTTACATGTTCAATTGATCTATAACCTTCTCGTAAAGCTAATTGAACATCAGATACAGCAACATCATTTTGAAAATCTAAAAATCTTTTATAATTTTTACCTTCAGGTATTGGTACACACCAAAATTTATCATGATTTGTAGATTTTTTTTCCACAACAGTAGGTGCAGAAATTTTATTATCATTATTTGTTATTTTTTTAGATATTTCATTTCCTTTTTCAAATGAAGTTTTTAAAGTTTCTTCTAATGTAAAAATTCCATTTGCAGATCCTAATGTTGTTTCATTTTGTTTTGCATGGCTAGGAATGAAAGCGTCAATCTCTTCATTAAATTTAGTTTTATTTCCTGATTGGGAAGTTAAATGAACTGTTGGCGTCCAAAAACCAGAAACACAAATACAATCACAGCTAATGTTTTCAATTTTACTTAATTCTTTTTTGTTATCTGAAATTTTTGCAATGTCTGCTGATTTTACTTTTTTGTAACCTTTGGCTGCCACAACGACATATGAAAATTTTATATCTATATTTAAATTTTTTGCCTCATTTATTATTTCAGATTTAGGATTTTTTCTTGTGTCTAAAACAATTGGGCTTATTCCATTTTTTTTAAATTCTATTGCAGTTTCATAACCACTATCATTATTGGTAAACACTATAGGTTTTTTACCAACTAAAACTCCATAAACTTTTAAATACTCTTTAGCTGCAGAAGAAAGCATTACCCCAGGTGTATCGTTGTTTCCAAAAACTAAAGGTCTTTCAATTGATCCTGAAGAAATAAGAACTTCTTTTGCTCTTATGTACCAAAGTCTTTGTTTAGGAGTATATTTGTTTGTTTTTGGTAAATGGTCACTTATTCTTTCTGACATTACAAGCATATTATGATCGTAGTAACCAAAAACTTGCGATCTATTTTTTACAATTACATTAGGCATTGATTTAAGTTCAGATATTATCTTTTCCGCCCATTCTTTGCCGGTTTGATTACCGATACTAACTTCGCTGGTTAACAAACTTCCTCCAAATCTTGCTTTATCTTCAGCTAAAATTACTCTAGCTCCATTTTGTGCTGCAGCGTAAGCGCTTGACAATCCAGAAGGTCCTGAGCCAGTAACTAAAAGATCACAATATTCATATTTATGCTCATATCTTTCTTGATCATGATCAGGGGAAACAACACCAAATCCTGCTGTTTTTCTTATAAATGGTTCGTAAAACTTATACCAAAAACTCTTCGGCCACATAAAAGTTTTATAATAAAAGCCTGCTGGAAAAAATTTGTTTAAAAAATTATTTATTGCACCAATATCAAAATTTACATTTGGCCAACAATTTACACTTTTTGCTTCTAAACCTTCAAACA
>Ga0187833_10000689_pt1 | contig 39129 bp, 38 predicted proteins | sample ETNtaG_37_FD_167968 | JGI IMG/M metagenome (GOLD analysis project Ga0187833, IMG submission 167968) | Marine microbial and viral communities from oxygen minimum zone, Eastern Pacific Ocean - ETNP2014_SV_400_PacBio MetaG (Illumina Assembly) | ecosystem: Environmental > Aquatic > Marine > Hypoxic...
AGGTCATTGGCGTTGAAAATGAAGATAATTATAACGCCCATCCCCAGCAAAAGCTTCCGGTCATCAAACAATATACTAATGGTAAAGCGTTAGAGGGTCTAGAATGGGGAATGACACCCTCTTGGGCAAAGGAAAAAAATATACGTCCATTAATTAACGCTCGACTAGAAACCTTAGGAGAAAAAATATCTTTTAAAAATCTCATTAAAGGCTACCGATGCTTGGTTGTTGCGGATGGTTATTATGAATGGAAAAGAGAAAAAAATATAAAAACGCCCCACTACTTCAAAAGACAAGATAACGAAACCATCTTTTTTGCGGGAATATTTAAACAAAAGCAGTTTTGCATTATTACCCAAGAAGCTAGATCAAATGTGGGTGATATTCACGACAGACAACCTGTAATTATCAATAAAAAAGACTTGAATCATTACCTAAATGTGAAAAATGATGGAGTAGATCTTTTAAATTCTTATAAGACTCCTGAACTTAAATTCCATCCCGTTGGCCGAAATGTCAATATACCAACCAACAACAATGAAAATTTAATTCTACCTAAATGAATAATTATTCATTTGTTCTAAATTTGCTTCTTTGAATCAACCACACAGCCAGAATGGGAACTAGTAAAGTTAATAAAGTTACAGAAATTAACAAAATTCCAAGCTCGGAATAATCAGCAGTGCTTAAAACAACATCTGTAACTTTATCTTTAACGACTCTTGTGATGACGAATATTTCATTCAAATACTTGGTCCCCAAAGCATTGGCTGATAAGGCAAGATTTGTGAAAGAGGCAAAAATAGCGAAGAAAGTTGCCTTTAAATGAGCTGGTGCATTCTTTGCAATCCAAGCTAATAAGGGGATCATCGAAATTTGCCCTAGAGGAGATTCTAACGCTGTATTAACAATAGCAATAAACCTGGCATCAACAATTCCGTTTGTTAAGGAAGATGTCCAGTTATGAAATCCATAATACATCCCGACACTAGGTAAAAATAAAATTGATCCAACAATAGATAGAATTACAATAATTTTGGCGATAGAATTTTTTGCCATGAAAGGTCTGAAAATAACGATACCCACTAAAGTTAACGCGGAAGCGATAAGAGATAATAATGAAAAAAAATGCTGATCAAAGTCAAGTACGTCAATCTCGAACCAACCCAAACTGGGTCCGGGACCTGGCATTGCTCGAAAAACAAAAATGATGATAGCGGTGCCAACAACTACAAAACGCGATTCTTTAGGTAATTCAATAATTAATTTTTTCATCAAAAACAAAATGATCAACATCGAACCCAAAAATACAATTTCCTGAGCAAATGGAACTTTTAAGATTCCAACTCCAAGTGTGAAAATTACAAAAACTAAGCTACCTCCTAGAATCCACCAATTGGGTTGGGTGCTTACGCTGAATTCTGCCATGATTTTTTTTAATTCCTCATCCCCCACTCCTGATGATTTTTTTAATTGCTCCAAACGTTGTCTTTTGAGATACATTGCAAGAAAAACTCCCGAAACTGAAACGAGCGGAATGATTAAAGCATAAAGATAAATCCTACCGTATATTTCAATTTTTTCCGCTTCGCTTAAAGCACTAACACCCGCAAACATAACAACATTAACCAGCGCCACCAAGACAAACCCACCAATGATTGCAAAACGACCAAGAGTTTGCATCGTTGTGTGCATGATCTTTATTTGTTGAGTGGAATATTTAATTCCTTGATCGTCCGTACTAGGCACCGCTTCAACGGTCATGGCGTCTGCAACAACGTCCTGCGTGACGTAACCAACTGGCGCGAGCAATGCGCTAACGATAAACCATGTTTCAACTTTAAGAATAGACGCCATGAACTCAGTATGAACGATTAGACCGTACATGATTCCTAAACTTAATGTGATGAACCCGGCTCCAACAAAAACGAGGTAATTTTTTCTCGACCAAATTAAATCAACAAGATGCCCCAAAGGCATTTTTAATGCCCAAGGGATACCAGCCCAAAATCCCAATCCGGCCAGAAAGGCCGCAGATAAATTGAGATAATCCTTTATAAAGAAAACTCCAACTATTCCTGTTAGTCCTGAAATCCCGGCAGCGACGTACACCATTAAAGGTGGCAAATATGAAAAACGAAACGAACGCGCTAAATCGATGAGTGTATCGTCGACAAACTGACCAATACTTTTTACCAAGGACATAAAAAAATATTAACTAGCTTTTTTCCTTTTACTTTTAAAAGCCCGATCCAAATGAGCCGTAAACTGATCAACTAAATAATCGCTGAAGGCAAAGATTTGATTAATTTTAAAGGATTTTGTTACGTGCTTGTCTTCATTAGTCTTATCTTCAACAATAATCGTTTCTTTTGCCGGATTAGAGTCTTCTAAATAAATTAGCATTAAAAAATTTTCATCGGGCATATCATCATATTTTATAAAACACAAATTTTCCTCATATCGTCGGTCGATGACTCTGAGGATTGATAAATCTCTAGGAATCCAACGTTTATTAAGTTGGAAAACAAGACTGTTGGCGCTCCGGTAAAAACTCTCCAGCATTGTCTCGATTTTTTGTCTTTGTTCAGCATATTCTTTCTCCTTTTGAAGGAGATCCTCTTTAGTATCAGTTTCCAGAACTTCTATATTTAAAGACTTAATTCTCTCTCTAATTTTTTGTTCTCTTATTTTTTTATACTTCTCTTTGATATTTTCGATGCGTTCTTGAATAGGTTTGAACTCTAAAATTTTTTCTCTTAAAGCGATTTTTTCTAAGTTTTTAATTTCAAACAATTCTCTTTTTCTAAATAACTCGATTTTACGAGATAATTTCAACTCGTCCAAAAATTTTTGTTTTTTTGATGCCTGGTCTTTTCGAAGTAGAGCCTGCCCTTCACGAATAAACTTTTTGAGATCTTGTGATCGATCCCTAGCAAATTTTATTTCGTCTTTTAATTCTTGTTGTTTGGCTTCATAGCTTAAACGACGTTCTTCTTTTATTTGTCTTTCTCTTTCTTTTTTTTCTAGAGCAATTTTTCTTAATTTTTCAATTTTTCTTTTCTGTCTAAAATCATCATATGCTGTAAAAATAGGTTGCAGCACAAAATTAATTGCTTTTTGAAAACTTAGTTTTATTAAGTGTTTTCTTTGTTTTTTAAACTTTGGAATTTTTATCTTTTGTTTTTTGGCTGTTTTTCTTCTTTGAATTTTTTGGCGTATTCTTATTCTTTTTTTAGGCTTGTTTTTTCTTCGTTTTTTAAATTTTTTAATCTTCTTTTTTTTTAAAGATTTCTTCTTAGTTTTTTTTAAAGATTTTTTCTTAGTTTTTTTTCTAAATTTTTTCTTCATAAAATTTTATTAACGATTAATACCAATACGTTTTTTATAAATAAAGTTAAAGCTATTGATAAATATATTGACGAGTTATTGGTAATAGTTTGGTATCTTTGGCAAGCTGTAGTTGAATAGTTACGAGATCTCTGTATTGAAAGCTATACTGGCAAGAACTTAGATAAAAGTGCCACATTCGAGCAAAAGTACTATCATAAAGTTTTTCAACTTTATCTATATTTTTTAAAAACCTTTCTTTCCAGATCTTAATTGTATTCGCATAATGGAATCCATCGAGTATTTCTAAATCATTAAGCACTAATTTTGAAGATTCTATTGATGGCATCAGCTCTGAAAGTGACGGGGTATAGCCTCGTTTAAAGATGAATTTTGTAATCCATGGTTGTGGTTCGCGAGGTTTATCGATACTGCCAATCAGATGGACAAGACTAATTCCCCCAGAAGCTAGGCGGTCATAAATGGTCTTAAAATAGGTTTTGTAATATTTTCTTCCAACATGTTCTGCCATGCCCTTCGATACGACACGATCATACTTCTCTTTAGTTTCTCGGTAGTCCTCAAACCTGAATTCACATAAATTGTCCAATTTTAATTCACGTGCCTTTTCTTTTGCGTAACGAAGCTGAGTTTCTGATAGAGTTATGCCTGTAACTTGGCAGCCCGTTTTTTTGGCTATTCGCATCGCCAAGCCTCCCCATCCACACCCTATGTCCAAAACTTTACTTTTACCTTCTGCTAGTCGAAGTTTCTTAATAATGTGATCCATCATAGAAATTTGCGCATCATCTAAATTCATATTCTGTTCGGACCAGTATGCGCAACTGTACTGTCTATTTTTGTCAAGATACATTGAATATAAAGCTTCTCCCTTTTCTCCGCCCACGTCGTAATGATGTTTCGCAGAAATTCGTGCGGCCTCTATCGTTGAAAAGCTAGTCAAGTAGCTCCAAGTGCCCTTTATTTTATTAATTGTTTTTGCAATAACGTTTGAATCTCTTCGGCCCAGATTTTTTAGGGCTAGCTCGAGAAAATTACAGAGGTTTCCATTCTCGAATTTAATTGAACCCTCCATATAGGCCAATCCGAGATAATAGTCCGGCCATAGTAACTTCCAATGCAAATCTTTTTTTAAAAGAATCATTGTGAGCGGTTTTTCTCCAACGGGATTCCCTATTAAATATTTTACCTGATTGGCTCCGATCAAAACGAAGCCTCCTATCGTAAACAGTTTATTTAAAAACTTCGCTAATATCATGCCGCTATATTAAAATTTAACTTTTCTAGTTCGCCAAATAATATTGTTTTATCCTTCTCATTTAATAATCTTAATGGCGGAAGGATGTTTTTGTAAATAGGATTTTTTTGAGCATAAAGAGTATGCAAGCCTTCGATCAGGTTAAAAGAATCAAAAACAGAACGAACTTTTACAAGCTGTTCATTGTGCTCTGAATCTTTTCCTTCTTCAAATACTTTTTTTGCCAAAAAAATTTGCTCAGGAAATTGAATAGTGGCGCTTATGAGGCCCGAACATCCTTCTTTTAAAGAAGACAACAGCCTTTTCTCCGAACCGACAAACACTTTAAAATTTTCAATTTTTATTTTTTTATACAGGTCATCACTTCCAGAATCTTTTAGGCCAACAAAAATATCTTTATAGTTCTTAACTAGCTTTTCTACTATCTCAACTGAGAAATCGACACCTGCTAATTTCGGAAAATTGTAGAGTATAATTTCGCAAGAACCAATGCGTTTTACTAGTTCAGAAAAATATGAATAAATTGCCTCATTTTTATTTTTTATGCTTGGCCAACCATACGAACAAGGCTGACAAAGGAATTTTGATAAACCTTTGCTCTTCGCAAAATTAATAAGCTTTACAGTATCTAATAAACTATTCGTTCCTGGACCAATTATCATTGATTGATTCTTCGAACTTTTGCTGGCTCGCTCAATTAAATTCATTTTTTCGCGAATGCTCAAATATGCAGACATGCCGGTAGTCCCAGCTAGAATCGCACCTGCGCATCCTTGTGAAATTAGTTTTTCTGCATGTAGGACGGTTTGCTCATCATTCAAGCTGAGATCGTCATTCAACACAGATAAGCTTGCTGAATAAATACCATTCTGTAAATTAGTCATAATTTAAACTCTTATTTTTATAATAAAGTTATTATAAATTAAAAAAAAATGAAAGTTTTAGTTATTCAACAAAGACCAGGAATTGGAGATCTTGTTATATTTTTATCATTCATTAGAAAAATCGTATCAAAATTCAACTCACCGGTATCAATATTAGTAAAAGCAAATTCTAAAGCAGAAGAAATTTTAAAATATGATAGAGATATTGATCAAATTATTTATCTAGATCGAGGAGCAAATAAAAAAGGGTCCCATGATGGTTTGGGTTTTTTTCGTTTAGTTGGACAGATTAGAAAACACAGATTTGATAAAGTTTTTATTTATAATAGCAGTCTAAGATATCGCTTATTAGCAAAATTTGCCGGTATTAAAGAGATACATCAATATCCTTTAGGACAGAATAAAGACAATGTCATAACTTCAGCAAAAGAATTAACTGAAAAAGTCTTAGGAGAGGAAGTATCTACGCAACCTATAATCAACGTTGAGCAAAATCTAGTTGATGCAGCAAAAACTAAATACAATATTTCTAAAGAAAATAAAAATATAGTTTTGGGAATAAGTGCTAGCGGAGAAGATAAGAGATGGTTTATTGATAGGTTTATTTCAACCTCTGAAAAATTGAATAGACTAAAACCTTGCAAATTTTACTTGGCTGCTGGAAAAAATGATAAGCACTTAATTGATAAAATCATGAACTCCTCAATTGGAAAAAATTGCATATCTTTTGAAAATTTAACAATTGGAGAAACATTACCAATAATTAAAAACTGCGATGGCTATCTGGGGAACGATACTGGATTTTTGCATTTATCATGCGCTTTGGGACTTAAATGCGTTGCAATATTTTTTTCTTCACCAGTTTTATCCTACGGCACGTACAGTAAAAATATTGCCTGCGTTATCCCCAAGGGAGAATCGATGAAATCAACAGTTCATGATTTAGCTTTGGGTAGAGAACGAATAAGTGTCGAGGAAGTGTACAATAAAGCTAAACAAATATTAAATTTATAAATTTTTTAGAATAGTATCGCGTGCATCATTAACAATAGACGCGAGCCTCGCTGTATCTTGCGAGACGTCTGGGTGAACACGCGAGATAACACGTTTCCACTGTTTTTGCACCTCATCTTTGGTGTATTTTTTTTTAGGATCTAAATTTAAAATTTTATATGCTTCTGTAACAGACATACTGGAAGATTGCGCTGTTCTAGATTCTCCAAAACGAAATCTCCCAGAAGCTTTTAGTACTTGTAAAAGTCTCCAGAGTTGAAAAAGTTGAAATAGGGACAACCCGCCTTTTGCCTTGAGCAACGGAAGAATTAAAATAAGAAAAGGTAAACTAAAAATAAATTTCCCCAGAAAAATAAAAACCGCAGCAACAATAATAGGTATAATTATTATCAGTGATCTTAATTTGTTAGCAACTTTCGTTGCATCAGCCCTAACAAAAGATCTTAGTGACCAAATTACAATTGCGCTCAATATTGCAAACAATAAAAATTTCATTTAAATAACATTCTAATGTCAATTCCTCCTAAATTAAAACGAAAATTAGAAATCAAACGGTATCATGGGTATGAGATAAAAGATGAATTTTCGTGGATCCATCAAAAAAATATTCTTGAAGTACTTAAGAACAGCTCAAAATTAAATCCTGAAGTAAGAAAATATTTAGAAGAAGAAAACGCTTATACTAAATTTCAAATGAAAGATACGGAGAAATTTCAAAAGAAATTATTTCAGGAAATTAAAGGAAGAATAAAATTAGATGATGAATCTCTTCATTTTTTTTATAAAAAGGATGGATGGGAGTATTGGACAAAAACAACTACGGAAAATAATTATCCTATACAATTAAGAAAAAAAATAGGAGATAGTAAAAATAAAATTCAAGAATATTGGAACGGTGATAAAGAAAAAAAGAAAATAGATGCTAGCTATTTTGGTATAGGCGATCTCACAGTAAGTCATGATCATTCTCTCTTAGGTTATTCATTAGACCTTAATGGAAGTGAGTTTTACACTATTTATGTAAGAAGGATTGCTGACGAACAACTAGTTACTGAAAAAATTGAAAACACATCTGGAGGAATAACTTTTAGCAAAGATTCTCGGTTTATTTTCTACACTTTATTAAATTCTAAACATCAACCCAAAAAAGTTTTTAGACATAAAATTGGTTCGTCCCAAAAGAAAGATGAACTAATTTATGAGGAGCTTGACGAAAGATTCACAGTAGGAATGGGAGGTTTAACTTCAGATGAAAAGTTTTTTTTAATTAGTGCATCTGACCATTCCACAACTGAAACACATTACTTCACTTCAGATTCTGCAAACGCAGAAGAAAAAATAATATTAAAGTTATTTCAAAAACGTAGTGAAAAAATCAGGTATTCACTCGATTCCTGGCAGAGTTATTTCTGGATTCATACGAACCAAGACAAATCGCCTGATTTCAAAATTTGCAGGTGTAAACATGAAAATATTAACAGCTGGGAAGATTTTATTCCGGCCAAAAAAGAAGTAGTAATTGGAAGCTTTAATTTCCTTGATAACTGGATGATTAGAGGAGAAACCTCTAATGCATTACCTAAACTGTTTGTAAGATCTCTAAAGACCAATGAAGAAGAAGAGTTGGTTTTTGCCGACGAAAAAGTTTGGAGTCCATCTGTTTCTGAAATGCAAAAGGAAACAAATACAGATAATATTTATATTGGCTATTCCTCTCCAAGGACTAATCCAAGAGCTTATATTTATAATCTCAGAACAAAGGAAAAAAAATTTGTAAAAGAACAAGAAGTCCTAGATAAAAATTATTCTCCAAAAAATTACATTACTGAAAGATTAGAATGTAAATCTCATGATGGAAGATTAATACCTTTAACCATAACTCGACATAAAGAAACCAAGGTTGATGGAACCGCTGATATTTTATTATATTCGTATGGCAGTTATGGTAACAGTTTAAGTTTTGACTTTTCAAATACTAGGCTGACTTTACTTAATAGACACATTATTTGGTGTGATGCATCAGTCAGAGGCGGACGTGAGCGTGGAGAAATCTGGCACGAAGAAGGAAAAATGCTAAATAAGAAGAATACTTTTGAAGATTACATATCTGCTGCAAAGTTTTTGATTGAGAAAAAATATACTTACAAAGGTGGTATTGTGGGATATGGAGGAAGTGCTGGCGGCCTTTTATTAGGAGCAGTAGTTAATCAAGCCCCAGAATTATTTTTAGGGATGGTGATTCAAGTTGGATTCCTCGATGCTCTGACAACTAATGTTGATCACTCCTTGCCTTTGAGTCTTGGGGAAATAACTGAATTCGGTAACGGCAAAGATAATCCCGGTCATTTTAAGTACATAAAATCTTACTCTCCTTATCACAACATTAAACAAATGGACTATCCTAATTTACTATTAGTCACAAATCTAAAAGATGTGAGAGTCCTCTTCGACGAGCCTACAAAATTTACAGCTAAACTTAGACAATATAAAACTGATAAAAATTTATTACTTTTAAAATGTGAATTAGAAGATGCAGGACATGGCGGAAAATCTGGAAGAGACTCGGCTATTGAAGAAATCGCTTTTGATTATAGTTTTATTTTAAAAATTACAGACAAATTAAATACTTAACCTTGAAATTTTAAAAACAATTCCCATATAAATAATAGTGAGTTGCCATTGCGGGACTCATTAGGTGAAAGCTCACCGAAATAGTACTTGCTTAATGAAAGGAGTAAATTATGAAAGAACTATCTATATTTAATCAACTGAGACCAGTTACTGTTGGGTTTGACAGTGTATTTGATAATTTTGAAAGAATGTTTTCTGACGATTTTTTCAATGCCCCATCAAATTATCCAGCTTATAACATCGTTAAAACAAAAGATAATCATTACGATGTAGAAGTTGCTTTAGCAGGATTCAATAAGAAAGACATTATGGTTAGTTATGCTGACGGACAATTGTCTATCGAATCTGTTAAAAACGACAAAACTAAAGAAAAAGATGAAAACGGAATCATACATCGTGGTATCGCAAAGAGGTACTTCAAGAAAAGCTTTAGTGTTGCTGACAACTGCGAAGTTAAAGGCGCAGAGCTAAAAGACGGATTGCTTAGAGTCTCGCTGGAAAGAATAATTCCAGAAGCGCAAAAACCAAAAGTGATTGATATCAAATAATCATTTTAATAGATAGAGGCGACTATTTATGTCGCCTCTTAACCTCAAAAACAGCCTTTGGATTCAAATCCGGTAACCATATTCGCTTCGTCGACAGTAAACTTCCGAACACATTCAAGTCCATATTTTTTAGACTTATAAATTAGATTTCTAAAACCTTTTTCATCCACAATTTCTTCGGTTGGATTTCCTAATTCTATTCGAACATAACTTTGATTTTTTCCGATATACGTTGAAAGTTTTTGATTCTCCTCCTTTAACGTTTTTTGAATTTTTGTATCAACGGTTTTACACCCATTTAAAATAAACAAACTTGAAAGCAGTATAGACAGTAAAATAATTCTCATAGTCACAACTTAACATAGAATAATATAAATTTTATAAACGAATATAAACCCGCAGGTTGAATTCTATGTCTATTATTCACACTATATAACACTTATTTTCTTGTGACTTCTTTCAAATGGTTTATTAAGATCTCTTCATCAATTTAGGAGGAAATATGCTTGATAAATATTTTGAATATAAAAAACATAAAACCTCGTTTAAAACAGAAGTCACCGCAGGAGTAACGACCTTCTTGACGATGGCGTATATAATGTTTTTAAACCCAGTTATATTAGCTGACGGTGGTTTTGATTTTGGCGGCGTCTTTACGGCCACTGTATTAGCGACAGCTATTGCCTGTTTCATTATGGGCTTTTATGGTAAGACCTGGCCGATAGGCTTGGCGCCCGGAATGGGCTTAAACGCCTTCGTGGCATACGGAGTTTGCCTGGGTATGGGTCACACTCCAGCCGAGGCATTGGGCGCAGTGCTTGTAGCAGGAATCTTGTTCGTTATAATTTCATTGACCCCCATCCGTGCATGGATCATTAATTCAATTCCAAAAAGTTTAAAACTTGGAATCGGCGCAGGCATCGGTTTATTTTTAGCAATTATTGGCCTAGAAATTATGGGTGTGGTCGCTGATCACCCCGTCACCTTGGTCACTTTAGGAAATCTGAAGAGCCCAATCGTCTTGCTAGCAGCATTAGCATTTGTGGTTATGATTGTTTTAGAAAAAAAGAAAGTCAAAGGTAATATCATTATTGGTATTATTGTTTTTAGCGCAATCGCATGGATATTTGGACTTGCGAAATTTAATGGTGTGGTTGGTGCGATTCCACCGATGACACATTTGTTCCAGTTTGATCTTGGAGCAGCTTTGTCAGCGTCAATGGCCACTGTCGTATTTACACTTTTCTTTGTTGACTTTTTTGATACAGCAGGAACGCTCACTTCGGTAGCGAACGTTGCTGGAAAAATTGATAGCAAAGGTAGAGTACAGGATATTGAAAAAGCAATGCTTTCTGATTCTGTAGGTACTGTTGCAGGCGCCGTGATGGGCACTACAACTGTTACGAGCTATGTAGAATCTGGTGCCGGTGTGAAGGCTGGTGGCCGTACTGGAATGACTTCACTTGTAATTGGAGTTCTATTCTTGGCTTGCTTATTCTTTGCTCCGCTAGCCACATCATTACCAAAAGAAATAGATGGGGCTGCCCTAGTCTACGTTGCGGTTCTTTTTGTAAGAAATATTGTGGATATTGAGTGGGAAGACATCGCCGAGTCAGCCCCTGCAGTACTTGCAATGATAGCGATGCCTCTGACGTATTCAATTTCTAACGGGATTGCTATGGCATTTATTGCATACGCGTTAATTAAAATTCTTAGCGGAAAAACTCAAGGAGTATCACCTGCAATTTGGGTGGTTGCGGTTTTAAGCGTTATTAGTTTCGCAGTATAGATTAAAAAATTTAAATATTAAAATAAAAAGGGCCGGATTTATTCTGGCTCTTTTTTTTTACTTGTTATGCCTCTTTTTTATGTCTTCAATTCTAATTTCTTCGTAATGCTCGAAAGGTTGCACTATCCAGGGATTATCTTTTAATCTCACTGCGCAAAAATCTGGTTCAAAAGTTGATTTCTTTTTTTTCCATAAAGTTGCTGTTTTTATATCTTCGATTTTACCTTTTATTGGCTCATATCTTCTTAACCAATCCACGCTTTTATTTAAAGTAATTCCCGTATCTGAGAGATCGTCACACAATAATATTTTCCCACCCATATTTTTTGCAATTGAGCTCATTTCTCGTGAAAAAACAATATCTCCTTGCTCATCTTCAACCCCTTTACCACTATAAGATTCGACTGCTAAATATGAGCATTTTAATTTAAAAACCCTACTTAACAAATCAATCATAGGAGCGCCTCCACGCATTATACCAACCAGTAAAGTCGGTTTATAACCGCTATCGTGAACCATGATAGCTAATTTTTCGACAGTCTTATTATATTCGTCCCAGGAAACAATTAATTTTTCTGACATACTAGTTCTGCTATCATAGTTAAAAAAAACTTAATTAAAAAGGAGAAAATTTATGTCCAAAGGATATTGGTTAGCAACTTATAAAAAAATAGAAAATAAAAGTAATCTTGGAAACTATGCTGCAAAAGCAACTGATGCGATAAAAAGTTACGGTGGAAATCCACTTGTTAGAGGGGGAAAATACAAATGTCTTGAAGGAAATGATTTTCTAAGAACTGTAATTTGGGAATTTCCAACCTATGAAACGGCAGAAAAATGCTACAATTCGAAAGAATACCAGGAAGCTTGGAGTTTAGCCAAAAGTTCAACGGAGAGAAATTTAGAAATTGTAGAAGGTCTTTAAATTTTTTTTTTTGCTCTTAGGTTAAAATAGTTTGGATAAAAAATTACTCTATTTAATACTCAACATCTGTTGAATCAATTGATCTCCATATATACCAAGTAAAAACACTTCTGTAACCAGCGTGTAGTTTAGAAATTTTGTTAAGAAATTTCTCACCAGGTGGATAACCTGTTTTATAATTTTTAGATATAGCTCGAAGAAATCCTATATCACTAGTTGGAAATATATCTGGTCTATTTAAGTTAAACATTAAAAACATTTGAGCGCTCCAAATGCCTAATCCCTTTAGTTTGGTTATGTAATCGATGGCTTTGTGGTCATTCATTTTCTTGAGATCTCTAACATTGAAAGATTTATTTTTAAAAGCTTTGGCAATATTTTTTAAATAACTAATTTTTTGACGTGACAGACCTGCTCCTTTTAAATTACGAGATGGTATTCTTGATACTATATTAGGAGTAATACGTTTTTTACATTTTTTTTCAAATTTTGACCAAATGGAGTCAGCAGCTTTAGTACTTATTTGCTGCCCAACGACTGTTCGACATAAAGAATAAAAAGGATTCTTTCTAGTGGTTAAAAAACCTTTATTATATTTTTTTATTATCTTTCTTAAAACCGGATCTCTTTTAGATAGTATTCTCTTTGCCTTTTGCCAATAAACTGGAGAGCGTCTCATTGTTGTCTAGGCATAATAACAGCTTTTTTAAGCTGACGTTCTCTTGTGAAAATGATTAAAGAAGAAACAACAATTAGTCCTGCCCCAAATATTGTGTAAGAAGATGGTATCTCTTGAAAAATAAAAAATCCAAAGGTAATTGCATACAGAAGTGCAAGATACTTAAGAGGAGTTGTTAAAGATACTTCAGCAAGTTTGTAAGATTGTGTCAAAAGTAGATTTGCAACAGATCCAAAAATACCAATCAAAATAAGCAAAATAAAATCAATTTTTGTAGGCATCAACCAACCGCCAAAAGGAAGTGTTGCAAGTCCACCTAATCCACTAACCAAAGTAAAATAAAATGCAATTAACCATACACTTTCACCGCAAAGTGTTAATTTACGAATAAAAACACAAACAGCTGCGAAACCTAAACAAAAAATAATTGGAAATATGTAATAATAATTCATTGTGACAAAGCCTGGCCTAGAAATAAAAATAACTCCAATAAATCCTATAATTACGGCACTCCATCTGGTTACCCTAACTTTTTCATTTAAAAAAAATATACTAAAAATAGTTACGAATATCGGACCAGCAAATGTCATCGCAACGGTTTCAGCTAATTGCAAGTTTCTTAAAGCAATAAAAATAGCAGCCATAGCAATGGCTCCGAAGAATGCTCTGCAAAAATGTAATCCAATCCTTTGAGTTTTATAAAAATTCTTTAGACGATTTTTTGGAATCAGAAAAAAAATTGGTATAAACCCGAATAAAGAGCGAAAGAATAGTATCTGACCGACAGCATATTCATCTGTCACTTTGACAAGAATGTCCATTAGCGAAAAAAACGTCACGCTAATGAGCATGTAAAATGCTCCTAAAATATTTTTATTCATTTTTTTTATTTGTTTTATATTGTGAACACTATTATTAATATTAGAAAATTATGCAATCAGCCATTTTAGCCTTGGGATGTTTCTGGAGTCCTGAAGATAAATTTCGGAAAATAAAAGGTATAACCTCAACAGAAGTTGGTTACTGTGGAGGAAATAATCCTAAAGTTGCTTACGAAGAGGTATGTAGAGGAACCACGGGTCATGCAGAAGTTGTAAAACTTGAATTTGATGAAAAAACAATTTCTTATGAAGATATAATTAGATTTTTCTTTAATTTTCATAATCCAATACAAGTAGATGGTCAAGGTCTAAATATTGGAACTAATTATAGAAGTGAAATATTCTATATTTCTGAAAACCAAAAAAAAACAGCTGAAAAAATTTTAAATAAACTAAATGAAAAATTTAAAGGAAAGATAGCTACGAGAATATCTATAATAAAAAATTATTGCAAAGCTGAAGAATACCACCAAAAGTATTTTCAAAAAAAACTCCAAAATGACATTAGTTTCAACTGAATGGCTTAACGACAATTTAAATAAGGTTAAAATTTTTGATGCATCGTGGCATCTTTTAGCTAGCCGAAACGGGTTTAAAGAATATCAAAAAGAACATATAGAAAATGCTATTTTTTTTGATTTAGACAAACATTCCAATCAACAAAAGGAGATGCCTCACAACCATTTTCTTCCCGAAAAAAAACAGTGGGAAGCAACACTTTCAACAATGGGCATTTCAAATAATGATCGAGTGATTATTTATGATAACAGCGACTTAATTAGTAGCTGCCGCTGTTGGTTTCAGTTTATATATTTTGGGCATTCACCAAATTTAGTTTTTATTTTAGATGGAGGTTTAAAAAAATGGAAGTTAGAAAAAAGAAAAGTAATCAGTCAAGAAACAAAAATTATACCTTCTAAATATTTAGCTAAAGAAAATGAACATTTTGTAAAAAATAAATTGCAAATAAGTGAAAATATTAATAAAAAAGAATTTGTTTTAGTTGATGCGCGAAGTAAGAAACGATTTTTAGGTCTAGTACCTGAACCAAGGCCAAATGTCAGAAGTGGTGCAATTGAAGGATCAAAATGTTTGCCATTTTCAGAATGCATAAACCCTAAAGATAATACTTTTTTAAATAAAAATATCTTAGAAGAAAAGTTTAAGTCAATTGGAATAATTGATGATAAAAATGCTGTTTTTACATGTGGTTCTTCGGTCACCGCATCAGTATTAGGGGTTGCTTATTCTTTGATAAATAATAAATATATGCCAATTATTTATATAGGTTCATGGAGTGAATACGGTAAAATTAAATGAAAAGATCAAAAAAAATAACTACTGCAATAATAATATTTTTTTTCATTATTATTCTAATTATTGTTGGAAGATATTCTGTAGGTCTCTACTTTAAGAAAAAATTTTCTAAACGACCACCTTCAGGTGTAATCGTTCAAGTACTTACAAATAAAAGTTTTAGCCAATCTTTAGAAAGCTACTGTACTTCTTTAAGTAGTAAGACTGCTTCCTTCAAAATTAGAAAGAACGAATTATTAGAACAAATAAACTTTAGCAAAAAAGTTAATAAGGGAGATGTAATAGCTAAATTGTCATCTAAAAATATTGCCGCTCCTTTTTCAGGTATAATTGGCAAAAGAGGAATTAGTGGAAGTAGTTTAGGCTCTGAAAATACAATCATATTAACTTTAGATGACTCCAGAAAGATATTATGCGACCTAAAAATACCGGAAGTTTATGCTGCAATTTTGAAAAAAGATTTAAAACTAAGAGCAACATTTTCAGCATATAAAGATAAAATTTATGAAGGAAAAATTGAATCAGTAGCATCACGTGTAGATCCTCAAACTAGAAGCATATTAGCAAGAGCAAAAATTAATAATGAAAATTCTGAAATAATTCCTGGTTCTCTTCTTGAAATCGAAATACTTTATAATGAAAAAGATGCTTTAAGTGTTCCTGACACAAGCATTATGTATGAAGGTAGTAAAAAATTTATCTATAAAATAATAGAAAATAACATAATTAAAAAAATAGAAATTGAAACAGGAGTTCGCAACCAAGGAAATCTTGAAGTTTTAAATGGACTGAATGAAGGTGACAAAATTGTAGCCGAAGGACTTACAAAAGTTAAACCAGACATGAAAGTAAAACCTATTATCAAATCACAATAATATAAATTATCTATGTTCATTACCGATCTTTCTATTCGCAGACCAGTCGTATCAGCAGTTTTTTCAATGATACTTGTGATCTTCGGATTATTTGTGTTCTTTAAATTACCAGTAAGAGAATTGCCTTCCGGTCTCCAACCACCTGTAGTTCAGGTTCAGGTTGATTATCAAGGAGCTAGTGCCGAAATTATTTCAAGCGAAATCGTTGAAATATTAGAAGACGTAATCGGAGGAGCCGAAGGAATAAAGAATATCGATTCAACTTCGGAAAATGGAAGAGGAACAATTAAAATTGAATTTGATACCAGCATCAATTTAGATGCTGCTGCAAACGATATAAGAGATAGGGTTAGTAGAGTGTCTGACAATCTTCCAGAAGATTCTAAAGCTCCAGAAATATTGAAACAAGGTGCTGGCTTTACAACATCTATGTGGGTAAGTGTTTCTACTACCGTTTGGTCAGACTTGGAAATTGGAGACTATACCAGACGGTATCTTGTTGACAATTTTTCAAATGTTCCTGGTGTTGGCAGAGTACTTGTAGGAGGACTGAGAGAATTAAGTGTAAGAATTTATATAGATCCAATTAAACTTGCTGCCAATGATCTTACGGTTCAGGATATAGAACAATCTTTACGAAGAGAAAATATTAGTCTTCCTGCTGGAATTTTGGAAGCAAGCAATGTCGATTTAACCATTAATCTTGACAAAGCATACAAAGATTTAGACTCAATTAAACGGTTGCCAATAAAAAAAGTTAATAATAGTGTTATTCGTTTAGAAAATATTGCTGAGGTAAAATATGGTCCTGTTAGCGAGAAGACTCTTTTTAAAAGTTATAGTAAAGGCGGAGAACCGAATGAAAAAGTTGTTGGAATCGGTATTTATGCAAAAAGTGGCGCATCTACTGTAGAATTATCGAAAAAAATAAGAGAAAGAATAAAAGTAGTTCAAAAAACTTTGCCCGATGCACTTAAATTGGGTGTTGCTTTTGATAGAGCTACTTACATCAATGCCGCCATAAACGAGGTATACAAAACATTAGCTATAGCTTTTATATTAGTCGTAATAATAATTTATTTATTTCTCGGTAATTTAAAAGCTGTCATCGTTCCTGCGGTAGCTTTACCAGTCAGTTTAATTTCCGCAGCTTTGGGCCTCTGGTTTTTTGGTTTATCTATAAATATTTTTGTACTTCTTGCGGCAATTTTAGCAATCGGAATCATAACCGATGATAGCGTTATTATGACAGACGCAATCTATCAGAGAATAGAAAATGGAGAGACTCCTTTGGTGGCTGCTGTAAATGGATCAAAAAGTGTAACTTTTGCAATCATTTCAACTACGCTTGTTTTAGTGGCAGTTTTCTTGCCATTAATTTTCATAGCGGGAATATCTGGAACCTTATTTAGAGAAACTGCAATTTCTTTAACTTTTGCTATTGTTGTATCCTCTTTTGTAGCATTGACTCTTTCACCAATGCTTGGAAGTAAGTTTCTTAATAAAAATACAAAAAAAACAAAAATTGTTTTAAAATTTGAAAAATATTACAAATATTTTTTAGAATTTTACTCCGAAACATTAAATTATTGGATTACCAAAGATAAATTCGTAACTGGTTTTATATTTTCTGTTGTTGTTGTATCTGTATTGCTCTTTAATTTTGCGCCAAAAGAATTGCTTCCTCAGGAAGATAGAGGTGTTTATTTAATCATTGGTAAGACTGATGAGGGAAGTTCATTTCAATATACCGCTGATAAAGCTGAAGAAATAGAAGGAAGGTTAACTCCTTTAATTGAAAAAGAAGATGAATCGTACAAAAGAATAGTTATGAGAGTGCCAGGTTTTGGAAGAGCAAGCAAATCTTATAACAGTTTTATCATTATCGCATTACTCGACAATTGGAAAAACAGAGATGAAAGTGCAAAAAAAATTATGAGAAAAGCCATGGGAAAAATTGTAACCGTGCCACAAGCTCTCGCATTTCCAATAAGTCCACAATCTATTCGAGTTAGTCAGTTCAATAAACCAATTCAACTAGTTTTATTAGGAAAAAACTATGAAGAATTAGAGCTGTGGCAAAAAATAATAATGATGGAGTTGAGAAAGAATAGAAATTTAGCTGCTGTTGAATCAGACTACTCTAAAAATAAGCCCGAAATAAAACTAATAATAAATAGAAAAAAAGCACAGGATTTGGGAGTTTCCATACAATCTATTGGTACAACGGTCAGTACACTTTTTTCTGGCAAAACTGTTACAAAATTTAATCAACTCGGTAAAGAATATCCAATAATTCTTCAAGCTAATATTAAAAATAGAAAAAAAAGTGAAAGTTTAAGTAAAATTTTTGTACGTTCAGATACTACAAAAAAATTAATATCACTAGTTAATCTTGTTGAATTCGAAGAAGTTGGTTCAGCAAAAATTTTAGCACGATATGATAGGCAACGTGCCGTTACCATTAGCGCAAGATTAATTGGAGATTATACTCTTTCAGAGGCTTTAAATTTTCTTGAAACAACAGTCAGTAAAAATACTCCAGAAGCAAGGATCGAATGGAAAGGCAAATCCGAAGAATTAAAAGAAACCAGTAATGAATTATTTATTATATTTGCACTCGCTTTATTAACGGCCTTTTTAGTGATGGCTGCAAACTTTAATAGTTTTATTCATCCAGCTGTTATTATGTTAACAGTTCCATTAAGTGTGTTTGGTGGAATTGTTTTTATTTTGCTTTTTAATTCGAGTATAAATATCTTTTCGCAAATCGCATTAGTAATTCTAATTGGAATTTCTACCAAAAATTCAATTTTAATAGTTGATTGGGCAAACCAACTAAGACGGACTGGAAAAAATATTCAAAGTGCCGCTTTAGAAGCTTGTAGAAGAAGATTTCGTCCAATTATTATGACGTCACTTTCAACTATGATTGCAATGGTTCCATTGTTAATCGGAAATATAGGCCCGGGTGCTGGAGAAGGTAGTCGTTTAGCTGTCGGTGCAACAATATTTGGAGGAATGCTTATATCAACTTTTTTCACACTTTATGTGACGCCAACAATGTATGTTCTTCTCACAAAAAATACTAGAAGAATTGATGCAATTGATATTCAACTAAACAAAGAACTTAAAAGATAATATATTTTTTTTTGTCCAAACTTTTTTGGCATTCTGTTAATTGATTTCTATAAATTTTCGATTGTTTTTGAACATTTTTGGCAAAAATGATTGCTTTTTTGTCTGATTTATAAGCTTTATTTGCATAATTTCCCCATCCCAAATAATAGTTCAAATATTGCCGATAAGAATCGTTAAAAGGAATTTTATTAATCTTATTTGTTTTGTACATATACCAACCAATGAACATGACTGAGTCTTTAAAACGCGTGCGTAAAGCTAGTGGACTATCGGTTTCAGTTTTATACAATTCCCACGTTTTTTTAATTGCCTGAGAATATCCAAATGAACTCGACGGTCTTTTGTAAGGAACTATTTTAAACAATTTTGTTCTTTTAGGTTTTGCCCAGCGATTAAAACCAGATTCTTTATTCACGAAAGCAAGAATTACATGAACAGGTGCACCATATTTTTCAGAACTATTTTTTGCATGTTTGTACCACAAATAACGTTCTGAAAATATACTGCATGCATTTTGAGTATTTTTTGGAATGGAACTACAAGAAACTAATAAAGAAAAAATAAGAAAGTGAAGAAACTTTATTCTAATATTATTTAAAATCTTCTTTGGCACGTTCTAAAGCAAGTGACATTTGTTTTCTAATTTCCGAATCATCCATACTTATAGCAGAATTCTCAAAATCTTTCTTAACTTTCCTAAATACATCTTCATTACCAGTTTCTTCCATGTCTGCTTTTATAAGTTCTTGAATGTAATTTTGTTTTTCCTCGTCATTTTTTCCAAGATTTGAACTGACCCATGCCGCTAAGTATTTATGAGATCTAGCTCCAACTTTAAATTGTAATTCTTGATCCTTCACAAATTTTTTTTCGAAACTCTTTTCTCTTTCATTAAATTTATTCATGGTTTGTTCAAAAATTTATAAATTACAACTAATAAATAAGCAACTAGTACTCCAGCAAAATTAGCAAAAACGTCATAAATTTCAAAGGCTCGATTGGGTACTATAAATTGTAAAACTTCAAGAACAATAGATAAAAAGAAAAGGCCGTAAACCACTTTTTGAAAATTACGGTTTCTCAAATAAAGACATAAACCAAACATAGATATGTAAAAATAATAGATAAAATGATTAATTGCAGTCCCAAAAGGATTGTCAATTATATCAGGTTGTCTACCAAGATCGCCGTAAAGAAGAAAACCCAATAAACTTCCTGGAAATAAGGAAATTACAATTAAAAAAAGTACCGAGAAATGAAAAATAAATTTTAAACTACTGATCACTTTATCCATGTATACAATTCTATATAATGAGTCGTATTATATTTTATAGAACATGAATAACCTAATTTTAGTGCGTCACGGTCAAAGTCTGTGGAATCTGGAAAGGCGTTTCACAGGCTGGACTGATATTGATTTAACCGAGCAAGGAAAATCTGAAGCTAAATATGCGGGAGAATTAATTAATAGGACAAACATTGAATTTAATACATATTTCACATCTTTTCAAAAAAGAGCAATTAATACCTTAAAAATAATTTTAGACATTTTGAACAAAAAAAATTCAGAAACCAAGCATGCTTGGCAATTAAATGAAAGGCACTACGGAGCTTTAACTGGACTTAATAAAGATGAAATGATTAAAAAACACGGAAGAAATCAGGTCCATATTTGGAGAAGGTCCTATGATGTATCTCCTCCTCCCATGGAAAAAACACACCCCTATCATCCATCACGTAATAAAGCTTACGTAACTATTCCCACGAATAAAATTCCTAGTAGTGAATCTTTAAAAGGTACTTTTGAACGTGTTATACCATATTATGAAGAAAATATAGCACCACTAATTTCTTCCCAAAAAAATATTTTAATCTCTGCCCATGGAAATTCATTGAGGGCTATTTGTAAAAAACTATTAAATATTTCCAATAAAAAAATTGTAGATTTTGAAATCCCAACAGGAAATCCTTTATTAATTACTTTTGATGAAAATTTAACAGTTAAACAATATAAGTACTTAGATACTAAAAGAGCAAGAAATATATTATTTAATGTTTAAAATATTTTTCCAATAAACGATTATAAACATTTATAGTACTTACATGTAAAAAATTAACATTACTTTCCATTCCAAATAAATTACTGTTTCGAATAAGTCGGTCCCAAATTTTATTTATTGAAAAAGCTTTTAAATTTAAATGATCGAAAGCATTGGATGTTAAAATTTGAATACCAGTATAAATATACTTTAAATTTTCTTTATCCTTTCTATTAATTAAGTTATTTTCCAAATTAAAATCTCCCTTGAAAGATCGGTCAAAACTTTTGTTCTTATTAACAACAAGTAAAAAACATTTATTTTTTTTATTTATAAAAAACTCTTTTTCCATCTCTCTTAACTCTTCTAAATAATTCGAATTCCAAATTGTGTCCGGATTAACAACTATAAAAGGTTCATTTGAGAAATGTTGAAGGGCATTTAATATTCCTCCTCCAGTATCCAAAATTTTGTCTTTTTCATTCATCGTAGTAATTGCTATATTAAATTCGTTTTTCTTGATATAATCTATAATCTGATCACCCAGATAATGAACATTAACTACAACTTGTTTTATTCCAAACTGCTCTAATATATTTAAAGTATTGGATAACAATGTTTTACCACCAATTTTTAATAATGGTTTAGGGCTAGAAAGTGTTAAAGGGCGAAGCCGCCTACCAAAACCAGCACAAAGAATCATTGCTCTTGTTATTTTCATACTTTTTGTATTTGATATAAAATCTTTTAATAATGTATTGGTCTTTTATCAACTGCTAACGCAGCTTCTTTAACTGCTTCTGTATGTGTAGGATGAGCGTGGCACGTTCGAGCAACATCTTCTGAGCTTGCACTAAATTCCATTGCTAAAGCCATTTCTGCTATCATAGTACCAACATGAGATCCTATCATGTGCGCTCCTAAAATTTTATCTGTTTTTTTACTGGCAATTATTTTTACAAAACCTTCTGTTTCGTTATTAATCTTAGCTCTTGAATTTGCCAGAAAAGGAAATTTTCCAACTTTATATTCAATCTTTTCTTTTGTAAGTTCTTCTTCCGTTTTGCCAACAGTAGCGACTTCTGGATTTGTATAAATAACAGCGGGTATAACTTCGTAATTAACATGTCCTGCTTGACCAGCAATTATTTCTGCTACTGCTATCCCTTCATATTCGGCTTTATGTGCTAGCATCGGACCGGGTATGACATCACCGATAGCATAAATATTTTCAAATTTTGTTTGAAATTTTTTATTAACCATAATTCTACCTTGAATATCTTTTTTAACACCTATTTTTGTCAAATTTAATCCTTCAGTATTTGGTTTTCTTCCCACCGCAACCAAAACTTTATCTGTATGAAGTCTTGTTCTTATAGTTTTTTCTTTATCCGCAAAATCAACAACTGCCTGATCTTTTGCTACACTGACTGCAGTTACTTTTGAATTCAATTTAAAATTAATCCCTTGTTTTTTAAGAATTTTTAAAAATTCAGTTGAAATATCACTGTCCATACCTGGAATAATATGATCCAAAAATTCAATTACAGTAACGTTGGATCCTAATCTTTTCCAAACAGAGCCCATTTCTAGTCCTATGTAACCTCCCCCAATAATAATTAATTCCTTGGGTACCTTATTAAAAGATAAAGCCCCAGTAGATGAAACAATAATTTTCTCATCAATTTTTATTCCTGGTAAAGATGCTGGAATAGATCCCGTACTTATTACTATATTCCTAGTTTGATAATTTAATTTTTTTTTAGACTCATCAACAACTGTAACGGTATTTTGAGACGTTATGGAACCATTACCCTTCAAATAGGTAATTTTGTTTTTTTTAAATAAATATTCCACTCCTTTTGTAAGCATTAATACCGATTTATTTTTATTCTCCATCATTTTAGATAAGTTGAGTTTGATGTTACTAGCTTCTATTCCTAAATTGTTAAATTCCTTTTGAGCTTTATGATAGTTTTCAGATAAATTAAGCAAACTTTTGGAAGGTATACAGCCCACATTTAAACAAGTGCCGCCCAAAGTTTCTCTTGATTCTACGCAAGCTGTTTTAAAACCTAATTGTGCTAATCTAATTGCACAAACGTAACCGCCTGGACCTCCTCCAATAACAATTACGTCAAAACTTTTTTGCATTTCAATGATCTAAAAACAATTTGCGTGGCTCTTCGAGACATTCTTTTACAGTTCTCAGGAAGGAGACAGCTTCCTTTCCATCAACAATTCTATGATCGTAAGATAAAGCCAAATACATTACGGGTCTTATGACGACTTTGCCTTCTTTTGCAATTGGTCTTTCTACTATGTTGTGCATCCCAAGTATCCCTGTCTGAGGTGGATTTAAAATAGGGGTACTCAGCATGCTACCAAACAAGCCAGCGTTTGAAATGGTAAAAGTTCCTCCCTGTAAATCATCAATAACTATTTTCCCCTTCCTTGCCTTTTCAGCTAATAAAAATATGTTCTTTTCTATATCAGCAAAAGATAACTCCTCAGCTTTTTTAAGAACAGGAACTACCAAACCTTTATCCGTACTAACTGCAACACCAATATTATAATAATTTTTATATATGATTTCGTTTCCCTCTATTTCTGCATTTATTGTGGGAAAGTTTTTAAGTGCAACTACACAAGATTTAACAAAAAAAGACATAAAGCCCAATTTGACCGAATATTTTTTTTGAAAATTTTCTTTGTAATCTTGTCTCATTTGAATAATATTTTGCATATCAACTTCATTAAAAGTTGTTAACATAGCAGCATTATCTTGAGCTTCCTTTAATCTCTTAGCAATAGTTACTCTCAGTTTTGTCATTTTTACCCTCTCCTCAGGCCCATGGGTAGCTTTACGAATTGATGGCTGAGGAACACTGTTCATTAAATTAAGCAGATCGCCCTTGGAAATTCTTCCATCTTTTCCACTTCCTTCAATATTTGAAAGATCGATTTTATTTTCTTCAACTATTTTTCTTACCGAAGGTGATAAATTTTGTTTAGTTCTTGGAGGTATATGCTTTTGTTCTTGTTCATTCTTTAGGCTTGCATTCGAATTATTAATCTCAGTGTCTGATAAGGTATTTAAAATTAAAGGTTTTTCTTTTTTGTGTTCTTCTTCAACTGCATCAACAAGATTTAGTAGTTCTTGGTTTTTCAAGTCAGTTTTTTTACTCTTTTTATCGATGGTTCTCTTTTTTTTAACTGTTCTAGATGGTGCATATGCTTGCTGTTGTCCATTTTCCTCTTGGACGATGGTTTCGACTGAGCTTGATTTTCCTTCTTTAATAGTACCTAATAAAGCGCCCACTTCTACTATAGAACCTTCTTCTACTTTAATTGACGTCAAAGTTCCGCTCGATGGAGAAGGAACTTCAATATTAACTTTATCGGTTTCTAATTCTACTAAAGGTTCATCTGAATCTACGGTATCACCAACCTGCTTGCACCATCTGGATACAGTTGCTTCCGTAACAGATTCTCCTAAAGATGGTACTAAAATTTGGTTGGGCATAGTTAACTTAATACCTTTTCTATTATTTCCCTTTGCTGTGCAAGATGTTTATTCAAATATCCCGTTGCTGGAGATGCTGCTGGTGCTCTGCCAATATAGTTAACCTTACGATTCTCCGTCTTTATGTAGTTTAAAGTCCATTCAATATAATTTCTTGCAGTATTCCATGCGCCCATATTTTGGGGTTCCTCTTGACACCAGTAAAATTTTGCATTTTTATTAAACCTTCTTAAATCTTTTGCTAAAGTTTTTACAGGAAATGGATATAATTGATCTATTCGAATAAAAAACACCTGGTTATTTCTTATTTTTTCTCTAGCTTCTATAAGATCAAAATAAACTTTTCCTGAACATAGAACCACTTTCTTAATTTCCTTATCCTTTTTAAGTTTAATTAGATCGTACTCTTTAAGTTCTGCATGATCTGGAAGGACTCTGTGAAATGTGTTTTTTTTAGTAAAATCTTCTATGTTTGAAACACATCTTTTGTTTCTTAATAAAGATTTTGGTGTCATAATTATTAAAGGTTTTCTAAAATCTCTATGTATTTGTCTTCGTAAAGCATGGAAGTAATTAACAGGTGTAGTACAATTCATAACCTGAATGTTTTCTTTAGCACATGATTGCAAAAATCTTTCTAATCTTGCTGAAGAATGTTCCGGACCTTGTCCTTCATAACCATGCGGTAGTAACATTACCAAACCGCTTGCCCTAGACCATTTTCTTTCACCCGCAGTAATAAACTGGTCTATTATAACTTGCGCACCATTTGCAAAGTCTCCAAACTGAGCTTCCCATACTACCAATGTCTCTGGTTCTGAAAGAGCATAGCCATGTTCAAAACCCAGTACAGCAAACTCTGAGAGCACGCTATCAATCACCTCAAATTTTTTCTGTTTTTTGGAAATATTATTCAACGGAGTATAGTAACTGCCATTTTTTTGGTCTCGTAGTACTGAATGCCTTTGACTAAATGTTCCTCGACCAGAATCTTGACCTGAAAGCCTAACAGGATAACCTTCTTCTAATAGAGTTGCGAATGCTAATTGTTCGGCCGTAGTCCAATCAAATCCCGTTCCATTTTCAAACATTTTCTTTTTATTATCAAAAATTCTTCTTATGGTTGGATGAACGTTGAAATCTTTAGGAATATAGGTAATTCTTTTTCCAATTTTCTTAATTGTATCTACAGTTACACCTGTAACTCCCCTTTTATCCTTGCCCCTTTCAGGTTTATATCTCGACCAAACTCCTTCAAACCACTCTAGTTTTGGTTTGTATTCTTTAGCAGTTTTTAATTGCTCATCCAGAAGATTCCTAAATTCATTTTTATTTTTATTGAATTCTTCACGGGTAATTGTTCCTTCCTTTATAAGTTTTTCACCATAAACACTAAGTGATGTTGGATGTTGTTTAATTTTTTTGTACATCATTGGCTGTGTAAAGGCCGGCTCGTCGCCTTCATTGTGACCAAACCGTCTATAACAAATCATATCGACCACTACGTCTCTGTTAAACTCCTGCCTGAATTCTGTTGCTATCCTTGCGCAATGAACTACGGCTTCTGGATCATCTGCGTTCACATGTAAAATTGGTGCTTCAACCATTTTTGCTATGTCAGATGGATAAGGTGAAGATCTAGCAAATCTTGGATTCGTTGTAAAACCTATCTGATTATTCACTATGATGTGGATTGTTCCTCCTGTGCTGTGTCCCCTTACTCCGGAAAGAGCAAAACATTCAGCTACAACACCTTGAGCTGCAAAAGCAGCATCTCCATGAATTAAAATAGGAACCACTTTTTGTCTTTTAATATCTTTGTGAAAAAATTGTTTAGCACGAGTTTGACCTAACACGACAGGATCAATTGCTTCAAGATGTGACGGATTATCTGACAAACTTACGTGAACTAAGTTACCATCAAATTCCCTATTAGATGAAGCTCCTAAATGATATTTTACATCTCCTGCCGATTCAACTGTTACAGAACCAAACTCACCAGCAAATTCATTAAATATTCTTTTGTATGATTTTTGTAGCAAGTTTGCTAACACATTTAATCGACCTCTGTGTGACATACCAATTTTAACTTCTTTAACACCTAGCTGACCACCTCGCTTTATTATTTGTTCTAAGGCTGGAATTAGTGCTTCTCCACCATCTATACCAAATCTTTTGGTACCAACAAATTTAACAGCCAAAAACTTTTCAAATCCTTCTGCCTGAATTAGTTTATTTAAAATAGCTTTCTTGCCAGTATTTGTAAAATTTAATTGGTTTTCTTTTTTTTCCATTCTTTCTCTGAACCATTTTTTTTCATCAGGATCTGAAATATGCATATATTCAGCCCCTATGGTTGAACAATAAATTTTTCTAAGAGATGAAATTATTTCATTAATAGTTGCATATGGACGATCCATATATTCTCTTATGTAAATCTTTTTATTATAATCTTCTTTTTTAAAACCGTAATTGGCTGGGTGTAGTTCATTAAGATATTTTCTTTCCATCATTCCGAGTGGATCAAGATTTGCTATAAGGTGCCCTCTAATTCTATATGCTCTTATGAGAGCGATGGTCTTTACTGATTGTTCTTTTTCTTTCTCATAATTTTCCTGTGAAATTGAAATACCACTAACAGAGATTTCTCTATTTTCGATTAAATTTTTTTCTACAACCTTAGTTTTTAAAGCATCATTTTTTTTAGGTCTCCAACTTGGTCCTAATATTTCTTTTTTTATAACCTCTTGATCTTCATTAAGACCATCAAAAAATTCTACCCAACTTTGAGGGATGGATTCTGGATTATATAAATATTTTAAATATAGTTCCTTAATAAAAGGACTATTGCTACCTTGTAAAAATGAAGTTTTTTCAAAAATTATATTATCCTCGTTTAATGTCATTGATAGTAAAAATAAATTTTATCTTATTATAAAATTGATAAAACTATCTTGCAAGTTTGTCGTGCAAGGTTTTACCGATTAGCGCAGGCGACTCTGCCATTAAAATACCACATGATTTCATTTTTTCTATTTTATCCTCTGCACTACCCTTTCCTCCAGAAATAATAGCTCCTGCGTGGCCCATTCTTCTACCGGGCGGGGCTGTTTTGCCAGCTATAAATCCAACAATAGGTTTTTTAATTTTTGATGACTTAATAAATTCTGCCGCCTCTTCTTCCGATAAACCTCCAATTTCTCCTATCATTAAAATTGATTTGGTTTCTGTATCTTTCAAAAAAAGCTCTAAACAGTCAATAAAACTTGTGCCATTAATTGGATCACCTCCTATGCCTATTACCGTCGACTGACCTAATCCATTTTCACTAGTTTGCGCAACTGCTTCATATGTGAGAGTTCCTGAACGAGAAACGATTCCACAGGAACCTTTTTTATGAATATTTCCTGGCATAATACCAATTTTACACTCATCAGGAGTAATAATTCCTGGGCAGTTTGGACCAATCAAACGAGATTTTGATTTGGCAAGTTTTTCTTTGACTCTAATCATATCTAAAACTGGAATACCCTCCGTAATACAAACGATTAAAGGAATATTATTTTCTATGGCCTCAGTAATTGCAGAAGCTGCAAATTTAGCAGGTACATAAATCATCGTTGCATTCGCTTGGGTTTTTTCAATAGCTTCTCTCACTGTATTAAAAACTGGTTTTCTCAAATGAACTTGTCCTCCTTTTTTTGGAGTAACACCACCCACCAATTTAGTACCATAGGCAATAGCCTGTTCAGAATGAAATGTGCCATGTGCTCCAGTAAAACCTTGGCAAATTACTCTTGTATTTTTATTAACCAAAATAGACATTTTTAGTTTGTTGCATCTACAATTTTTTTTGCTGCATCTGCCAAATTATTTGCAGATATAATTTTTAAGTTAGATTTTTTTAAAATTTCTCTACCTAATTCTACGTTGGTGCCCGCTAGTCTAACGACCAACGGTACTGATAAATTAGTTTCTTTTGCAGCCCCAACTACTCCTTGGGCAAGAACATCACACCTCATAATTCCTCCAAAAATATTAATTAAAATTCCCTTAACATTTTTATCTGACAGTATAATTTTAAATCCAGCAGATACCTTTTCTTTTGAGGCCCCCCCACCAACGTCAAGAAAATTAGCAGGCTCAGCTCCATACAATTTAATAATGTCCAAAGTTGCCATTGCAAGACCGGCGCCGTTTACCATGCAGCCAATTGTTCCGTCTAATTTTATATAAGCTAATTGATGTTTGTTCGCTTCTGTTTCAATAGGATCTTCCTCATTAGGATCTTTCAAAGCTAAAATATCTGGATGTCGATATAGTGCATTGTCATCAAAATTAATTTTAGCATCAAGACAGATGATGTCGTCATCTCTTGTCAATATGAGTGGATTAATTTCAATAAGATTTGCATCTGTTTCTATCAATGCTTTATAGATAGACTTAACTAAATCAACTGCTTGCTCTTTTGCTTTTTCAGACAAATTAAATGGTTCAATTATTTTTTTGATATCTTCTTTTGGCACTGTATTGGATAAACTTAATTTTCTTGTAACAATTTTTTTAGGACTTTTATTTGCAATCGCCTCAATATCCACTCCGCCTTCCGCACTAGAGATAAAGGCTATTTTTGAACTTGATCTATCAACCAAACAAGATAAATAAAACTCTTTTGCAATCTCAGAGGCTTCTTCTATATATAATCTTTTTACTTGTCTGCCTTGTGGTCCAGTTTGATGTGTAACCAATTTTTTTCCAAATAAGTTCTTTGCTTGATTTATTAATTCATGAACATTATTAACTATCTTTATTCCTCCTGCTTTTCCTCTGCCACCAGCATGAATTTGAGCTTTTAAAACAATTTTATTGAATTTTAGTAATTGAACTTTTTGCTCTATTTCGTTTAATGAAAATATGGGAACGCCATTTGGAACTTTAGCACCAAATTTTTTTAAAATTTCTTTCGCCTGATATTCGTGAATATTCATTATATGAATTTATTTAATTAGCATAATAATTTATTTTTTCATAATATCTTATAAAAAATATATTTATGAAAAAATTTACCTTCTTAATTCCAGTATTTAATGATTGGGATAGCCTAAACATCTTACTGGAGCGAATTGATCAAGAAATATCGTCTTTCGAAGATATATTTGACGTAGTTATTTTAAATGATGGTTCTACTGTAAAAAACTCTATTAAAAATAAAAACTTCAAAAAAATACATCTAATAAAAGTATTGAATTTAAAAAAAAATTTAGGAAGCCAAAGAGCTTTGGCGATTGGTTTAAAACATCTATCCGATACTGGAAAAGAAACAAATATAATATTAATGGATGCTGATGGCGAAGATGATCCAAATATATTAAAAAAAATTATAGATTATTCAAAAAAATTCCCGAACAAAATAATAACTGTAAATAGAACAAAAAGAAATGAAAACTTATTTTTTAGGTTTATGTATGAAATACATTATTTATTTACATTATTAATAACTGGAAAAAAAGTAAGATTTGGAAATTATAGTTTAATTAATTCAAACAAACTAAAAAAATTACTTTCTAAAGGAGATTTATGGGGAGCATATCCCGCAGCAATCTTGAATAATTATACTGATATTGAACCATTATTTCATGAGAGAAAAAAAAGAAATATTGGTAAAACTAAAATGAACTTAATTAAATTATTATTTCATTCTTTAAGAATAATATCAGTATTTAATAAAAGAGTATATTTTGCATCAATTATTTATATTTTTTTTTTTATTTTAATATATTTTATTTACAGTAACATTTTATTTTTATTATTGATTTTTCTTATAATATTTTTCAACATAATAATTTTCAAAATTTCTATAAATAATAAGAAAGAATACTTAGATAATTATATTAAATTTGTCGAAAATGTTGATACAGTTCATTAGCAAGCATTATTATAAAGGATCAAAAAATTAGTTTGCTAAATCTTTATCAATTTTGACCGCGGCTTCAAAAAGCTTTTGAACTGCTTTGATTGATGAATCAAAATTTATTTTTTCATTTTTGTTTAAAGGTAATTCAACTACCTTTTCTACTCCTTTATTGCCAATAATAACTGGAACACCTGCATATAAATTTTTAACACCATACTCACCATTTAAATAAACTGCGCAAGGTAAAGTCTTTTTTAGATCTTTAATGTAAGATTCGGCCATTTCGATACCAGAGGCAGCTGGTGCATAAAAAGCTGTCCCTTTTTCTAACAATTTATTTATTTCACCTCCACCCTTTCGTGTTCTATCAATTATTGCATCTAATTTTTCTTTTGTAATTTTATTTTCTTTAACCAAATGTTCTATTGATTTTTCACCGACAGTGGTATGACTTAACATAGGGACCATAGTATCTCCATGGCCACCCAATACTAAAGTTTTTATATTTTTTACAGGTGCTTTAATTTCTTGCGAAAAAAAATATTTAAATCTTGAAGAATCTAAAATTCCTGCCATTCCTATTACTTTGTTTGTTGGAAAGTCTGAATATTTCTGTAATGCCATAACAATGACATCTAAAGGATTTGTAATACAAATGACAAACGCATTAGGAGAAGTATTTTTTATTCCTTTTGCAACTTGTTTAATTATTTTTAAATTGGTCTCTAACAAATCATCTCTTGTCATACCAGGTTTTCTTGGAATTCCTGCCGTAATAATAATTACATCAGAATTTCTGGTATCTTCATAATTATTTGTTCCTATAAGATTAATGTTAAAACCCTCTACTGAAGTTGATTGAGCTATATCCAAAGCTTTACCCTTTGCTAAACCCTCAGCCACATCAAAAAGCACTACATCAGCAAGTTCTTTTATGGTTATAAGATGAGCTAATGTACCGCCTATTTGACCAGCTCCTATTAATGAAATTTTTTTTTTCATAAAATTTAATTCATTGTTGGCATTACAAACTCAGGATCAGATCTTAATCCTGAAGGCCATTTTGCAGTTATGGTTTTTAATTTTGTATAAAATCTAACTCCTTCTGGACCGTGCATATGTTGATCGCCAAATAAAGATCTTTTCCAGCCTCCGAAAGAATGATAGGCAACAGGCACTGGTATTGGAATATTAATTCCAACCATTCCAATTTTTATTTTGTTAGCGAAAGTTCTCCCTACATCGCCATCACGAGTATAGATACTTGTGCCGTTTCCAAACTCATGTTCATTTACTAAATCTACAGCTGATTCAAAATCTTTAACTCTAACTACAGAAAGAACTGGACCAAAAATTTCTTCTTTATAAATTCTCATTTTTTTATCAACATTATCAAAAAGACATCCTCCTATATAAAAACCTTTTTCATAACCTTTAAGTTTTATATTTCTGCCATCCACAACAAGTTTTGCACCTTCCTGAACTCCAAGATTAACATAACCTCTAACTTTTTCTAAGTGTTGCTTAGTCACAAGTGGTCCCATTTCTGAATTCTTATCCAGTCCTGGACCAACTTTAAGTGATTCGACTTTTTTAGCAAGCTTGGTTACAAGAGGGCTTCCGATTTTACCCACCGCAACTGCAACCGATTGAGCCATACATCTTTCGCCCGCCGATCCGTAAGCTGCACCCATTAAGCCATTAATAGCCTGATCAAGATTACAGTCAGGCATAACAACACAGTGATTTTTTGCTCCACCTAAAGCTTGAACACGCTTTTCATTTTTTGCAGCATTTTCATATATATATTTTGCAATTGGTGTTGATCCAACAAAACTTATAGCAGCCACATCTTTATTCATTAGTAAGGCATCAACTGCTTCCTTGTCTCCATTAACAACATTAAAAACTCCATCTGGTAATCCAGCTTCTTTAAACAGTTGAGCTAGCTTAATTGAGCAAGAGGGATCCTTTTCAGATGGTTTTAAGATAAATGTGTTTCCACATGCGATTGAAATTGGAAACATCCACATTGGAACCATTGCCGGAAAATTAAATGGAGTAATACCCGCACATACTCCTAGCGGTTGTCTGACAGACCAACTATCAACATCAGTACCAACGTTTTCCGCAAATTCACCTTTAAGTAAATGTGGTATTCCACAAGTAAATTCAACAACTTCTAAACCTCTGGTTAGGGATCCTTTGGCGTCCTCATAAATTTTTCCATGTTCTGAAACTATAAGCTTTATTATCTCATCTGAATTTTTCTCTATTAGTTCCTTAAATTTAAATATTATTCTTGCCCTTTGCGTGGGTGGCTTTCTACTCCAATCGGTAAATGCCAATTTAGCTTTTTGAACCGTCAAATCCACATCAGCTTTAGAGGCTAAATTTACTTCGGATGTTTGTTCCCCAGCAGCAGGATTAAACACCTTGGATTTTTTTTTTGAAGAACCTTTAACTATTTTTCCATTTATAAAATGTTCTATTAAATTCATATTTACCAAATTGATTTAATTAAGCTTCTAGCTTGTTGCAAGCATTTTTTTGATTGAACCGATAGCTTTTGCTGGATTTAAGCCTTTTGGACAAGAACTTGTGCAGTTCATTATAGTGTGACACCTATATAATTTAAGTTTGTCTGCAACTATTTTTAGTCTTTCCTTTTTTTCTTCATCTCTGCTATCTGATATCCAGCGATAAGCCTGGAGTAAAACTGCAGGACCTAAATAACTTTCTCCGTTCCACCAATAGCTTGGACATGAAGTTGAACAACAAGCACACATAATACACTCGTACAATCCATCAAGTTTTTTCCTATTTTCTTTAGATTGATTAATTTCATTTTTATGTGATTTAGATTCCTTTGTTTTTAACCAAGGTTCAATTGACTCATATTGCCTAAACAATGTACTTACATCTACTACTAAATCTTTAACTACTTTAAGATGAGGTAATGGAAAAATGCGAATATTACCTTTAATATCTTTATGAGATTTCATACAAGATAAAGTATTTACACCATCCACATTCATTGCACATGACCCACATACACCGTGGGCACATGATCTCCTAAAAGTAAGAGATGAATCTATTTCATTTTTAATTTTATTTAGAATATCTAAAACTTTATTTCCGCATGTATTTAAATTTACTTCAAAAGTATCCTCTCTTGGATTTTCTTTTTTTTCAGGATCCCATCTATAAATATGAACTATTTTTAAATTTGAGGAGCCAGTTTTATCTTTAAAATATTGTCCCTTTATAATTTTAGAATTTTTTGGAAGATTAAATTGCACCATTAATAAACTCTCTCTTTTGGTGGAAAAGTTTGAACATCATTAGTTAATGTTGATAAATTTACAGCGCGATAATCAATTTTGACCTCTTTGCCATTGTACCAACTTAAAGTATGTTTCATATAATTTTCATCATCTCTTTTCGGATAGTCTTCTCTAGCATGTGCTCCGCGACTTTCTTTTCTTTGATATGCTGACTCCATGGTCGTAATTGCTTGTCGAATAAGATTATCAAATTCGAGAGTTTCTATTAGATCTGTATTAAAGATTAAAGATTTATCTTTAACTAATATGGTCTGCATGCCTTCGTAAGGTTTTTTAATTTCATCAACACCTTCTTTTAATGTTTTTTCTGTTCTAAATACTGCACATTTTGATTGCATGGTTTTTTGCATCGATAATCTAAGTTCTGAAGTTTTATTTAATCCATTCCCATTTCTTAATTTATCAAATCTATCAAGAGATTTATCCGTTTCACTTTTCGAAATCTCTTCGTGAGGAGAATTTGGTTTTACTAACTCTGTAGCTCTTTTAGCTGCTGCTTTCCCAAAAACCACTAGATCAATTAATGAATTTGAGCCTAATCTATTTGCCCCATGAACAGATACACATGCAGCTTCACCTATAGCCATTAATCCTGATATTGTTTTATCGCCACCGTTCGAAATTAAAACTTCTGCTTTGTAGTTAGTTGGTATCCCTCCCATGTTATAATGTACTGTTGGAACCACAGGTATTGGTTCCTTAGTTACATCTCGATTTACAAAAGCTTCCACGGACTCAGATATACCAGGTAGTCGATTTTCTATAATTTTTGGGTCTATATGATCAATGTGTAAATGTAGATGATCTTTATTTTCTCCTATTCCTCTCCCCTCATTAATTTCTATGGCCATAGACCTGCTCACAACATCTCTTGAAGCAAGATCTTTAGCAGTAGGAGCATATTTTTCCATGAAACGTTCGCCTTTAGAATTTAGTAAGAAACCACCTTCTCCTCTAACAGCTTCCGAAATTAAACAGCCGATTCCATAAAGCCCTGTTGGGTGAAATTGAACAAACTCCATATCTTGTAATGGTAATTCAGCTCTTAAAATCATACCATTTCCATCACCAGTACATGTATGAGCCGCTGTAGCTGAGTAGTAAATTTTACCATAGCCGCCGGTCGCTAAAATTGTAATATGTGATCTAAATCGGTGTATGGTTCCATCATTTAGATTCCATGCGAGAACACCTTTACACTCACCATTTTTCATTAATAAATCTAAAGCAAAATATTCAATAAAAAACTCTGTTTTATGTTTAAGAGCTTGCCCATACAAAGTATGTAATATGGCATGACCTGTTCTATCGGCGGCGGCACAAGTTCTTTGAATTGGTTCATTGCCATAATTTTTTGTCATACCTCCAAAAGCTCTTTGATATATTTTTCCATCTTTAGTTCTGCTAAATGGAACGCCATAATGCTCGAGTTCAATAACAGCCTGTGGAGCTTCTTTACAAAGATATTCTATGCAATCCTGATCTCCAAGCCAATCGGATCCTTTAACGGTATCGTACATATGCCAACGCCAATCATCTTCTCCAGCATTGCCCAAAGCTGCTGAAATTCCTCCTTGGGCCGCAGCCGTATGACTTCTTGTTGGAAAAACTTTTGAAATACATGCGGTTTTTAAACCGGATTCGCTTAATCCCACAGCAGCCCTTAAACCAGCGCCTCCTGCACCTACAACTAAAACATCATACTCATGGTCAATTATTTTATATGCGCTCATTAAAATTTATATAATAACAAAATTATTGTTATCGATGGGATGATTATACTCATTAAAAATGTCAAAAGATTTGCGATATTTTTTATTTTTTCATCGTGAATATAGTCCTCAAAAATTTCATCTAATCCAATTTTTACATGAAAAAAACCTATGATAAGCAAAATTATAATTAAAAATAAAAACAATGGCTTACTGAAAAAATTTACAACAGAATTATAATTTTCCGTGGACAAAGAAATTAAAGAAATTAAAAACCAAATAATAAGAGGTGCGGCTATTAGAGCGCTACCTCTTTGTAATATCCACTTGCGAGGTGCTTTCATTAAACTAATCCTTTACCAACCATCCACAAAATAATAGTTAAAAATAATGAACCTAAAATCACTATAATTCCTGAAAGATTTGCTATTTTTATTTCGTAGCCGTAACCCAGGTCCCAAAAAAAATGTCTAATTCCACTTAACAAATGATAACTCATTGACCAGGTAAAACCGATTAAAATAAATTTTCCAATAAAACTTTTTAAAAAAGTTGAAAAACATTCAAACAAATTTTCCCCAAGTCCAGCTGAAGAAATCCATGCACAAATAAAAATTAAACCTAGTAAATTTAATATTCCTGTTATTCTATGAGTAATAGAAAGCAAAGATGATACTTGCCATTTATAAATTTGAAGATGGGGTGATAACGGATTTTTAGAATCATTCATTATTTGTTTAGTTAATATATTTTTTAATTAAAACATTTGCAATTTGAACTGCATTAAGAGCCGCACCCTTAAGTAAATTGTCGCAGACAACCCACATATTTATAGAATTTTTTTGTGTCTGATCATCTCGTATTCTTGAAATATATGTTTTAAAGTCCCCACTTGATTCAGCTGGAGTTATGTAGCCACCATCTTTAGTTTCATCCACAACTTTACATCCGGGAGCCTTTTCTAAACATTGTCTAATTTTTTTTTCATCAACTTCAGATTTAAATTCAATATTTACTGATTCGGAGTGTCCAACAAACACTGGAACTCTAACACATGTGGCACTTAAAGCTATATTTGGATCTAAAATTTTTTTTGTTTCTACAGTCATTTTCCATTCTTCTTTTGTGTAGCCATCTTCCATAAAAGAATCGATATGCGGTATAACATTAAATGCAATTTGTTTAGTAAAATTTTTTGAATTTACTTTTTGCTTATCTAAAACAAGTTTGCTTTGCTCTTCCAGTTCAGTCATATGATTTTTGCCAGCTCCCGACACAGATTGATAAGTTGAAACTACTACTCTTTTAATTTTAAATTGATCGTGTAAAGGTTTTAAAGCCAAAACTAATTGAATAGTCGAACAATTTGCATTGGCAATAATATTTTTTTTTTTATAAAGCTTTAAAGCTTCAGGATTCACCTCAGGAACTACTAGAGGAATATCTTTATCCATTCTAAAATGTTTTGAATTATCAATTACAATAGTCTTTTTTGCAACAATAGGTACCCACTTTTCCGCAATAATACTTCCTGCAGAAAAAAAAGCTATTTTTACTTTTGAAAAATCAAAATCATTAAGACCAACAATAGTATAAGTTTTATTTTTAAAATTAACTATTTTTCCTACACTTTTATCAGAAGCAATAAGATATAATTCACTAAATTTAAAATTTAGTTTTTCTATAACTTCTAGAAGTTTTCTACCGACATTTCCTGTCGCTCCAACAATTGCTATATTCATATAAATTAAAGTATTACTATTGTTTTATGACCAATTCTAGACTAATGGTGTATCTAATTTATAATCTTTCTAATACTACTGAGTTTTCAATTTGTTTTGATGTTATTTTCCAATATTTTCTAAGTAATAAAGTTGATTGTTCTTTTGCATGAAGAATGAAACCAAATTTTTCATAAAATTTAATTGCCCATATAGCATTTCGCCAAATACCCACCAGTAAACGAGAATTTTGATTTTTTTTTAATAAATATTCAAGCAACGCACTTCCCGTTCCCTTGCCTTGGTAGGAAGTTAAAATATAAGCGTGTCTTATAAGAATAACATCTCTTACTTTCTGAATTCCAATAACTCCAGTCATTTTATTATTATTATGATAGCCAAACATACGAACTTTATTACTAAATTCATCGATTAATTCTTGTTCTGACATGTAAGGTTCCCTCCAACAATTGTCAGGGATAACACCTTTATATCTTAAAGAGGCATCATTAATAACATGTAGAATTTTGAAAATATCGCTTTTTGTATATTCACTTATCATTAGATATTAATGGCAAGTTGCAAATTGCACCTTTGGTTATTTTTTGTGATTTTTTTCTACAAAATTTTTGACAATCTCTCTCATTTCAAAAGCTTTTTCAAATATAATCATGTGACCACATTCTTTAAGTATTTCTAGTTTAGAATTTTTAATCTTTTCGGCCAATTGCTTTCCTTTATCTAGCGGAACCATCTTGTCTTTATCTCCCAGTATACAAAGGGTCGGACAATTTATATTTGATGCAGCTTTTAATCCATTTTTATAATTATTGCACGCTCTAAGATCTACAGCTAAACCCTCCTGAATTTGTCTCGGTGAATTAATAATTTTTTGTACTGGATTTCCTCCAATAAATTTTTTTACTCCTTCATAACCCCACTTCATCATAAGTTCTATAGATTTCATGTCGCCTCCATCTGCATACTCAATCAAAGCTGGATTAACTGGTAATTCATATGAGCCCGCTATGAGGCTTAAACTTTTAATCCGTTTTGGAAAACGATAAGCTAATTCAAGTCCTACCAAACAACCTTGCGAATGACCTAAAAATGAAATTTCATTAATTTTTAATTTTTCCATCAATCTTTTAATCCAATCAGCTGTTTCTTCAATAGATTTTATTCCAGGTCCTTCTGAACTACCATGTCCAGGTAAATCAACAGATAAAATACTATAGCCCTTCGAGGCAAGAAAGTGTTCGTGTAAAGACCAAGCTATATGGGTAAGACCACTGCCGTGTATCAAAACAATTACTGGCTTTTTAGCATCGAAATCTAATCCACCAGTTGATGCAAAAACACTTTTTTTTTCTACTTCAAAATTCAGTTCATCTCCCTGGCTTTTTTTCTCAATTCGAATTTTTTTATTTTTCCAGTAGAAGTTTTTGGCAATTCGCCAAAAACCACTTTTTTTGGAAGTTTAAATCCAGCCAAGGTTTCTCTACAAAATTTTATTATTTCTTCTTCTGTGGCTTTTTTTTGTGGAGCCAATTCGATAAAAGCACAGGGTGTTTCTC
>Ga0187833_10000690_pt1 | contig 39105 bp, 39 predicted proteins | sample ETNtaG_37_FD_167968 | JGI IMG/M metagenome (GOLD analysis project Ga0187833, IMG submission 167968) | Marine microbial and viral communities from oxygen minimum zone, Eastern Pacific Ocean - ETNP2014_SV_400_PacBio MetaG (Illumina Assembly) | ecosystem: Environmental > Aquatic > Marine > Hypoxic...
AGATTTTTGTTTTTAAAGAGGGGAAAATTGTGGAGCAAGGCAAGCATGATGAATTGATAAAAATAGAAGATGGTGCGTATCGTCGTTTGTATGATTTGCATATTGGGTTGGAGTAGGGGGGGGGGGTGGTTTTGAGGGGTGGATTTTAAGACAAATAAAGTGATTGTAAAAGGCGGAACCTTGCTTGCAAGGTTCCGCCGTGGTGGAATATTGGGTGGTTGAGGATAGATGCTTGACAGTGTTAAACGCATGCATATAATAAGATTCACATGGTAAGAATAGTAAATCAGAAATTTAAAAGGCGGTGAACGACCAGTGTGTTTTATTGGTTGATGAGCCGCTCGGAAGCGGCTTTTTTGTTTGCTTGCTCGGCAAGCGGGCAAAAAACCGCGGAAGTAGTGCTTGTGGTAAGGAGGCAAAAGAAAGTTTTTTGACAAAATTCGTTCGTACCTCACTGCGTTCAGCACGAACTCTAGGCACTAGGCGTTAGGCACTAGGAAAAATTCCTAAAGCCTAAAGCCTAATTTCCTAAAGCCTAGAGCGAGTGACGAGCTTGGCGAGGCGCGAGCGAAATATACTGTCCCAACACATTTATAACTGTATCCCTTTTTCGGGGTCTTTCCGGTGTGTTGGAGACAGAAATGCTGAGCCGCATCGCGCGAAGCGCGATGCGGCTCGATCGGTGGTTTTTGGATTTTCCAAATAGAATGCCACCAAATAAGGGCGTATGGTGGATGCCTTGACTCTAAGAGGCGATGAAGGACGTGGCTTGGCTGCGATAAGCTTCGGGTAGGTGCCTAGCAACCTTTGATCCGGAGATTTCCGAATGGGGAAACCCTCTCTGCTTAAAGCGGAGAATCCGTCCAAATTTTTGAGCTTTTGTTGTTTATAAAAAGAAAAGCCCGTTCACTATGAACGGGTAAGATGAGCTGGGAAACTCTTTTTGGTACAGATCTGCAGAAGCGGTTCTCGCAGCTCATCTAATTTATGGTTAACTTCTGATAGATCCAAGTTTTATTTTATATCAAACTTGTTTTAAAATCAAGAGCTTAAAAATTTGGACGGAAGTAGACCCGGGGAACTGAAACATCTAAGTACCCGGAGGAAAAGAGACCAATACTGAACTTTTTAATTTACGGGAGCGTTTTCGCACTCGTAAATTAAAAAGTTCTCGGTATTCCCTGAGTAGCGGCGAGCGAAACGGGAACAGCCCAAACCGAGCTGCATCACATGGGGTGTGATGCGGTGGAATTATGAATTTAGAATTTTGAATTATGGAGGCAAAAAATCGCTTTGTGATTTTTTGCCTCTGGTTCTTGGTTCGTGTTTTATGATTTTGCTGCATCGTGTTTCGCGTGATGCGGCTCGGGGTTGTAGGGGAACGATTGAGCTTTGCTCGGAAAGTTACAAAATAATTTTGTTAGCCGAATACGCTGGAAAGCGTAACCCAAGGAGGTAATAGTCCTGTAGGCGAAAACAAAATGTCTTTCTGATCGTTTTTCCTGAGTACCTCGGGACATGAATAGCCCGGGGGAATCTGCCGGAACTAACCGGTAAGGCTAAATACTCTTAGAGATCGATAGTGAACTAGTACCGTGAGGGAAAGGTGAAAAGAACCCCGGAGAGGGGAGTGAAATAGACCTGAAACCATATGTCTACAAGCAGTCGGAGCGGGTATCACACAGGGTGTGATGTCGCGGAATCAAGAAGTGTGAATTATGAATTATGAGTTACTGAGGAGATGGTGGCGTGGCGCAGAATTGCGGAGCGATTTTGCTTTGCGTGCTCATGTGTAATTCCTAATTCGTTTTATGCCATGATTCTGTGGATATCATGCGTTGCGTGATGTCCGCGACGGCGTGCCTATTGAAGAATGAGCCAACGAGTCTATTTATACGGCAGACTAAATCCCAAAAGGATGGAGTCATAGGGAAACCAAGTGTTAATAGCGCGCATATTGTCGTATGTATAGGACCCGAAATCAGGTGAGCTTGCCATGGGCAGGGTGAAGTCTGTAGAAATACAGGCGGAGGCCCGAACCGGTTGGTCGTGCAATTCCATCGGATGACCTGTGGTAAGGAGTGAAAAGCTAATCGAACCTGGTAATAGCTGGTTCTCTCCGAAATAGCTTTAGGGCTAGCGTCGTGCGAACCGTGTGGGGGTAGAGCACTGGATGGAAAGAATAGGGGGAAACCTCGTCTTTCCAATCAAACTCCGAATACCATACGTTACTACACGGCAGTTAGACTCTGGGGGCGAAGCTCCAGTGGTCGAAAGGGAAACAGCCCAGACCTCAATCTAAGGTCCCTAAATCTATACTAAGTGCACTTAAGGAGGTGTAATTTCTCTGACAATGAGGAGGTTGGCTTAGAAGCAGCCATCCTTTAAAGAAAGCGTAACAGCTCACTTATTAAGAGATTGTGCGCCGCAGATAATCGGGGCTAAGTATAGTACCGAAGGTGAGGGCTTGTGAACTTCATTGAGGATTGTTCTTTATAATATATGCGTGATATGTAGGTGTAGCTTAATGGAAGAGCGTCGGTCTCCAAAACCGAAGGCGAGGGTTCGATTCCCTCCTCCCATCCCACGCTAGGCAATAGTATTAAAATTACACTTGCCTCTTCAATGAAGTTCATGAGCGGTAGGAGAGTATTCCACTCTGCGATGAAGCTGCATCCGCGAGGAGCAGTGGAGCGTGTGGAAGTAAGAATGTTGGCACAAGTAACCGCAATGAAGGTGAAATCCCTTCACGCCGAAAGACTAAGGTTTCCTTGGCAATGATAATCAACCAAGGGTTAGTCGGGCCTAAGCCGATGGCGAAAGCTGGAGGCGATGGACACACGGTTAATATTCCGTGACCTCAATATATTTCGATGGGGAGACGGAGCGTAGTATGTTTTGCGCATTATTGGATTTGCGTTCGTATCGTAAGGAGGCTGTTTTGGTAAATCCGGACAGCAATACTCCAAGCGGAGCGAAAATCGGTCGCATCACATTGCATGTGATGCTCTAGGCTCTAGGAAACTAGGCTCTAGGCTTTAGGAGAATTTTTTGCCAAAGGCAAAAAATCCTAGCGCCTAATGCCTAACGCCCTAGCGCCTAAAGCATCGCGCGTAGCGTGATGCGACTGAAATTAAACAAAGCACGCTTCCAAGAAAACCCTCTAAGATTATGTATATTGAGACCGTACCGTAAACCGACACAGGTAGTCAGGTCGAGAAGACCAAGGCGAACGAGTGAGTGTTCCCCAAGGAACTCGGCAAAACAGCAGCCGTAACTTCGGGATAAGGCTTGCCAGCCGTAGATATAGGTTTTGAATTTGTAAGTTCTATTGAGGGGAGGTGAGAAAAGCGTAATAGCTAAGTTGTCAGTACTTTGGGATCAGTGCGCTCGAAGGAATACAACGCATCTCCTCTCTTCAGTTGAATTTACAAATGTATTCGAAATCTATATCTACGGCTGGCCGCAGCGAAAGTACCCCTGGCGACTGTTTATTTAAAACACAGCTCCCTGCGAACTGGCAACAGTATGTATAGGGGGTGACGCCTGACCAATGCCAGAAGGTTAAATATCCGGGGTCTTTTTGTCTTCGGACAAAAAGGCTGATAGATATAAGCCCTGGTGAATGTCGGCAGTAACTATAACTGTCCTAAGGTAGCGTAATTCCTTGTCTACTAATTATAGACGTGCACGAATGGCGTAACGACTGGGGGACTGTCTCGGGGAACAGCTCGGTGAAAATGCAATACCGGTGAAGATGCCGGTTACCCACAGCTAGACGGAAAGACCCCGGGAGCTTTACTATAGCTTGGCATTGAGCGCATGTTTTAAATGCGTAGCATAGGTGGGAGACATTGAAGCGCAGATTTCGGTCTGTGTGGAGTCGTCAGTGAAATACCACTCTTTTAAAATGTGTGTTCTAACCTTTTCGGCAAAACCGGGAGGGGACATTGCCTGGCAGGTAGTTTTAGTGGGGCGCTACTCTCCTAAAGAGTAACGGAGAGGTCTATTAAGGTCAGCTAGGCGCGAATGGAAACCGTGCCGATAGTGTAATGGCATAAGCTGGCTTGACTGTAAGGCGTACATGCCGAGCAGGTGCGAAAGCAGAGCATAGTGATCCGATGGTTCGCTTTAGATGCGGCCAGAGCTCAACGGACAAAAGCTACCCCGGGGATAACAGGCTGGTTCCGCCCAAGAGTTCATATCGACGGCGGAGTTCGGCACCTTAATTTTTTGTTACATTGCTCGCAACAAATACATCGGGGTGCCTAGAATAGTAATATTCTACAAAAACAAATTGGCTATAACGGTGAACTCCATATATTCAGCCGACCATGTAAAAGTGGTAAATATGTATATGGACAATACCGTGGGAAGTCGTAAAAATTTAAAATGCAAAGAAAGTGCAAAAATCAAAATGACGATGCAAAATTTGAGTTTTTATTGACCCCGTAGAGACTACACGCCGATCCCCCGACTTGAGTCGGGGTGAAGATATAGTCCGATCCTCCTGGTAACAGGAGAAAATGCCGACTAGCGATGTCGGCTCGACTTATCCTGGGGGTGGAGAAGCTCCCAAGGGTTTGACTGTTCGTCAATTAAAAAGTCACGCGAGCTGGGTTAAGACCGTCGTGAGACAGGTCGGTCCCCTATCTGCTGTGGGCGCCGATTCTTGAGAGGATTTCTTGACAGTACGAGAGGACCTTAAGGAACTAACCTCTGGTGTATCTGTTGTCGCGCCAGCGGCATTGCAGAGTAGCTATGTTGGGAATGGATAACCGCTGAAAGCATCTAAGCGGGAAGCCAACCTCAAGATTAGGAATCATTAAGATCCGTGGGAGATGACCACGTTGATAGGCTCTAAGTGTAAGCATGGCAACATGCTCAGCTGAGGAGTACTAATTCATCAAAGGCATTCTATTGGAAAATCTGAAAATCACCACATTGAATTTGTGGTTTTTCGAGTGAGTCAAAAAACAATACATTGGTAGTTTCGTGCCAGAAATTTAATATTTTGAGTTTTTCGTCTTGGTGACTCGTCGGTGGGGAAACACCTCTTCCCATTCCGAACAGAGTAGTTAAGCCCACTTGAGCCGATGGTAGTCCTTCGGGGCAAGAGTAGGTAGTCGCCAAGACAAAGAACTCAATAACTAGCGCCATACTGAAATACTCAGCACTTTTTGTTATACTAGTCACATGGCTTCTTGGGCGGCAAAACGAAGATTGTTGTATATCGCAGGCATAATAGGTTTTTTCCTACTGGTATTCTCATACCCAATTTTTTCTATTTTTTATGAGCCACCGAGTTGTACCGACGGAATTCAAAATCAAGACGAAACGGGTATTGACTGTGGCGGAACTTGTGAAGCAGTATGCGAAGCAGAGACGGTAGATCCCATCGTGCTCTGGAGCCAGGAACTTGAAGTAAAGCCCGGACAATATGATGCTGTCGCGCATATTGAAAATCCAAATATTGGGGCGGGAGTTTCAACAATAAACTACAGTTTTAAGTTGTATGATGAAAGTGGCATTCTCGTTGCCGAGCGCGAAGGGGAAACTTTTATTAATCCGAATGAACGCGCAACTATCTTTGAAGGAGCAATAAACACCGGCAAACGTGTCCCGGTGAGAACTTTTTTTGAATTTACCACGGAGCCGCGCTGGACCAAGGTAGAAGTTTCAAGACCCATTCTGCCTATCACTAATCAGGTTTTTACCGACGACGGCATTAAGCCGAAACTCAAAGCGGAACTTGGAAACGAGTTACTTGACGCAATAGATGATATAACCATCGTTGCTCTTATTTTTGATGAAGATGATAATGTCATTGCCGCGTCAAAAACCGGCGTTGATCGCCTTAAACCACAGTCTTCAAAAACCATCTCATTTATTTGGCCGCAAACATTAAAGACAGAGCCGACACGGATTGAAATAGTCCCGCGGGTCAATATAGTAGATTTATGATTTAAGATATAAGATTTAGGAAAAACGGACGTGTTGTAAATTTGCAATTATGAATGGTTTTGTAAGTAAAATCATACGAAGCATGGACTGGGCGCTTGTAGGCGCAGTTTTTTTAATAACCCTTGCTGGGCTCATAACAATGAACTCATTTGTAGATGAGAATTATTTTTTTGAACGACAGATTATATGGACTACAATCGGCATCGCGCTCTTATCTCTCTCAAGCCTCATTGACTGGCGGTTTCTAAAAAGGACTGACATCCTCACATTACTTTTCCTCGTGGCAAACGCAGCGCTCTTGTACCTGCTCTTCTTCGGAAACGCAGTCCGAGGAGCGGAGAGCTGGTTTCAGTTCGGGGCATTTTCTCTCCAGCCGTCAGATTTTATTAAGGTCCTCCTCATCCTTACTCTGGCAAAATATTTTTCCCGTCGGCATATTGAAATAGCTCACGTGCGTCACATTCTACTCTCAGGATTTTACGCGCTTGTTCCGTTCACGCTCATCTTTCTTCAACCCGATTTAGGATCAGCGATTATCATATTTCTCATTTGGTTCGGAATGATTATCGTTGCCGGAGTTTCCAAAAAACATTTACTGCTCATGATTTTAGCGGGAATTATTGCCGTATCAGGATTATGGTCTTTCGGGTTTGCTGATTACCAAAAAGAACGCATCCTCACTTTTTTACATCCTCTCGCTGATCTTGGGGGCGCTGGATACAATGCGCATCAATCCACCATCGCAATCGGGTCAGGCGGCATATTAGGCAAAGGGGTGGGATATGGCACACAATCTCGCCTAAGTTTCCTTCCGGAATATGAAACCGATTTTATTTTCGCGGCGTTCACTGAAGAGTGGGGATTAGTAGGAGTCTTTATATTATTTTCTCTGTTTGGAATTGTAATGTGGAGAATATTACACACGTCTTTCTTGGGAGCGAGTAATTTTGAAATGCTTTTTGGCTTGGGACTTGCTATATATTTTACAAGCCACTTCATCGTACACATCGGAATGAACATAGGCCTTTTGCCGATTACAGGAACTACACTTCCGTTCATGAGCTACGGCGGCTCACACCTGCTCGCTGAATTTCTAGGCCTCGGAATACTTATGGGAATGCGGCGCTACAGACGGGTCGCACATCGTGATGAAATTCACCAAGACCAAGAAATTATCAGCATACGTTAATTTTCTCATTGCCCTCGTTCGAAATTATAATACTGCCCGCCAGCCAAAATCTCAAAATTCAGAGCGAAAATTATTCAAGACTCGTCGCCATGTCTCGACATGCCTCCTCACCTTTCATAATTTTCGCTCCGAATTTCAAGATTTATATCTCGCCGCGAAACACCACAAAACCTTGCACAATCTCCAAACATATTATATAAACTACTTTAGTATTGAATATGAAACAGGAGAAACTTTATGGAAGATAAACAAATTCAGCGGTTCATTGAAGAAGAAACAAAACGCCAACAGGGCGTTATTGATCTCGTTGCGTCCCATAATAGAGTTTCGGATAGTGTACTTGAAGCACTTGGATCAAAATTCACGAATGTATATGCTGAAGGGTATCCTCCTCCCGGAAGACGGTACTATGGCGGACAAGGTAATACCGATCCGCTTGAATTACTCGCACAGGAGCGGGCTCTTAAGCTCTTCGGGCTCTCTCCACGCAAATGGCGCGTCAACGTCCAACCACTTTCTGGCTCCCCGGCAAATCTCGCAGTTTTAATGGCGCTTGTGCCAATTGGCGGCAAAACCATGGGCATGTCTCTCGCTCATGGTGGACATCTCACACACGGGCAAAGTGTATCAGCAACAGGGAAGCTATGGGAACAAATCCCGTACGGAGTTTCAAGAGACACGGAGCGACTTGATTATGCTGAATTGGAGAAAATAGCGAGAGAACACAAACCGAATTTAATCATCGCTGGATTCACAGCGTACTCACGCATTGTTGATTTCGAGAGATTCAGAAAGATTGCTAATGCGTGCGGCGCGATCCTAATGGTTGATATGTCGCACTTTGCCGGACTTGTTGCCGGCGGTGTCTATCCATCACCATTTCCGGATGCTGATGTCGTAACAACAACGACACACAAAACACTTCGTGGTCCGCGAAGTGCACTTATTTACAGCAGAGGAGATGAGTTAGCACAAAAAATAGACAAAGCAATTTTCCCCGGACTACAAGGCGGCCCGCACATGAACACAATCGCCGCAGTTGCAGTCGCGCTCAAAGAAGCCAGTACTCCAGCATTTAAAAAATACGCCGAGCAAGTAGTGAAAAATGCGCAGACGTTGGCAAAAGAACTTGAAAAAAGAGGGTGGCGTATTGTCTCCGGAGGTACCGATTCCCATTTGTTACTTGTTGATACATACATGGATGGAGACGGAATTAGCGGCAAAGAGGCAAGCGAACGGCTTGAAAAAGCGGGAATTATTACAAGCATGAGCATGCTTCCGTTTGACCCAAGAAAACCCAAGGACCCGTCCGGCATTCGCCTCGGGTCTGCGGCAGAAACCACCCGCGGCAAAATAGAAAAAGACTTCCGCGAAATCGCCGCAAAAATTGACAAAGTCTTGAAAGAATGATAACTTGCGCCTAGAAGCGTAGAAGCAAAGAAACAAAATTAGAGATTAAACGATGGAACCCCCCCCTCTGCACTTGTAGTCTTTGTGGTCTTTTTCGCTTTTATCGTTCTTGTAATAACCTATTTTGTTAACAGAAGGATAAAAAGATTTACAGAGGAACTTGCGAAAACCTTGGATGCTATTAAAAAAAACGTACTAAAAACCAAATGTGGTGGTAAATGTGGCTGTAACGATACCCCTAAAAAGGAAGATCCCAAGTCCTGAATAATCCACCCTCAAGCGCTTCGACCACAGTCGGAGCGTCTTTTTTATACACATATACGCCACAACACCGCCGCAAGGCCAGACCTTGTATGGGGATAACCTGTGTATAACCCGCAAGGCCCGGCCTTGCAGAGGTCGCAACTCCTCCCCAAAACCCCTAAACCCTTAAAATACCCGTATTTTGGGGCTTTATTGCATATTCCGCAAAATCGCCCCAAAAAGTTGACAATATTTTAAGAACATAGTATCCTACAACCCAGAAGAAATCGGAAACACCAGAAACACAAAAGGAAATTTGCCATGACGATGTCAACAAAACTCCTGTTGTTAGCAGTTTTAAGCTCTTTTTTTGCTGTCTTTTTAAACCTATTCCTCTTTCTGAAGATATATCCATGGTGTTCTACCCATCAAACCTCTGATTGTCAGTTCTCGTATTGGTTGTCACTTTCAATTTCGTATGTATTTGTGGTCATCGTCTTTTTTTTCGTTTATAAACTGTATTGTTATATAACGAAAAAGATGTAATTTCAAAAACTAAGACCTTGAGCCAAAAAAGCACCAAGCGCGGCACACAAACCGCGCTTTTATACTTTATACTTTACACTTTCTACTTTATACTAAACACATGCTCATCAACGGAAAAGAAATCGCGCAAAATATTCAAGAAAAATTAAAACAGGAAATTAGCGCCACAAACACAAACACAAACACAAAAGAGAAACCCGAACTCTTTATAATTTCTGTGGGGGAGAATCCCGTAACCCAAAAATTCATCCAGCAAAAAAAGAAATTTGGCGAAGCAATCGGAATCACTGTCACCGAACACACATTAAACGAAGACATCACCACAGAAGAAATTATTGAAAAAATACAGAGCTTAAAGAATGAAAGGGGAGGAATCATAGTACAACTTCCACTCCCAAACCACATAGACAAAACCGCTGTCTTGAACAGTATACCCGTATCGCATGATGTTGACGTGCTCTCTCAAAAAGCATTTGAATTATTTAAAAATGGCGACTCAACAATCATGCCGCCAGTCGTCGGCGCAATAAAAGAAATTTTACTCCAACACAATGTCTTCACCGGCAACAAAAACATTGTTGTAATCGGAAAGGGGAGACTTGTGGGGGAGCCGTCCGCGATATGGTTTGAACGCCACCAAGGCAATGTGCAAATTATTGATAGCAAAACTCCAAATCCCGAACACCACATCCTAAACGCTGACATCATTCTTTCTGGCACAGGAAGACCTCATTTCGTAAAGCCAGATATGGTGAAAAGCGGGGTAGTACTCCTTGACGCGGGCACTTCGACTGCGCTCAGCGCAAGTACTTCTGAACAAGGCGGCACATTAAAAGGCGACATTGATCCAACTTGCGCAGAAAAAGCATCCTTATTTACCCCAGTCCCCGGCGGCATCGGACCAATTACCGTTGCAGTATTGTTTAGAAATCTTTTAGTATTATTAAAAAACTGAACCCTCTTTGTCCATTTGTCTTGCCAGGGGGTTGACAAATATATAGTTAGCTGGTATACTGTGAAGACATTGATATCAAGGCTTTTGAATAAGCCAATAAGACGTTGAAAATCGGATGTGAAAGTTCCAAAGCAGAGTAGGGGCAATAGCCTCGAAAAAAAGGGATATGATCACTTAGAATAGGCTGGTAACCTTACCGAAACATCTTATCGAATCAATAGATTTTAACCAGACAAAAGGGGGTGTATTACCGCCGTACCCAAAAAAACAAGGAGCGTCGTCACATTAGTGGCTGGCGCTCTTTTTTTAAAAATCACCGTTAGTAGAGAAAAATTTGTTACAATTAACTACATGACAAACGAATCCTTATTCCTCTCTTTAAACAACCTCGCAGGAAAGTTTTCAATTCTTGACACACTTCTTATCTTTTCCGCAGAATATCTCCTTTTTTGGCTCATAGCAGGAGCCGCGGTTTTCTTCCTATCAAAAAAAGAAAACGGCCTAAACAGCATAAAACGAATATTAATATTATTCATTTCAATATTCGTCGCATGGGGCATCTCACAAATTATAAACACGCTTTATCCAAACCCAAGGCCATTTCTCGTTCTTGACGGAATAAATCTCCTGTTTGAACACGGAGACTACGACTCTTTCCCTTCAGGACACACAACAATTGCCTTTGCGCTAGCGGCGGGACTTTTCTATTACAGCAAACCCACCGCATGGCTTTTCGTACTCGGCGCTCTGTTAGTCGGTACTTCACGCGTCATCGCCGGCGTACATTGGCCACTTGATATTCTCGGAGGACTAATATTAGGAGGAATAGTAAGCGTCGCTATCCATTCCCTCTATCAAAAATACCAAAAACCCACACCCCAAGAACAAAAAGAATAAAACACAAAAGCCGCCGAAACGCAGAGCGTTTCGGCGGCTTCAACTCTACACAAGCTAGTTACCTTAGCTGATTATGGCTACCACGGCAAAAGTCTGCGTTCATCCAGTCAAGAAAAGAAGCTAAACCCCTAAAGTGCCCGCATTTTGGGGGTTTAGCCGAAAAAGAAAACCCGCTTACCTTTTGGCAAGCAGGTCACAAAGACGCCCCAATGGCTTTGTCAAGGTATAGAAAAAGACGCTCTTTTGATACAATATACAATACAAAAATCATGCTTAAAATCCGCCTACTAGCTATTGTATTACTTCTTGCCGGCATATTAGTCGGATATTTTATATTTTCTTCCGAACAATCCGAACAGCAAGAAGGCACAAGCTTCCCATTCAAATTTGGACTTGACCTCTCCGGCGGAACACACTTAGTATACCGCGCTGATGTTTCCGGAGTAGCCCCGGAAGAAGTACGCGACGCAATGAGCGCGCTCCGCGATGTAATTGAACGCCGCATCAACTTGTTTGGCGTTGCTGAACCAAATGTCCAAATTGAAAGAACAGCGGGTATCATTTCAGACACGCAAGACGAACGCCTTATTGTTGAATTGCCTGGCGTAACAAACATAGATCAAGCCACAGCAATGATCGGACAAACTCCACTTCTTGAGTTTCGCCTTGAACGCCCTGATGGCCCAGAAAAAGAAAACATTTTAAATAAACTGCAAACATTTAAGGAAACGCTACAACAAGGTGAAGAAATATCCGAAGCTGACTTGCCAAACGTTGATGAGTTATTTACCACAACTGAATTAACCGGTCGCTTCTTGCAAAAAGCAACACTTGGTTTTGATCAAACAACAGGAGCTCCGCGTATATTACTTGATTTTAACAAAGATGGCGCAGACCTCTTCGCGGAAATTACCGGCGAGAATATAGGAAAAATTCTTGCGATTTATCTTGATGGCGCTCCTATCTCACAGCCGGTTATCCAACAAGAGATCCGCGGCGGCAGCGCGGAAATTACTGGCGTGTTTACCAAAGAGGAAGCAAAACAATTAGTAGGGCGTTTAAACTCTGGAGCGTTACCAGTACCGATTGAATTACTTTCAAGCCAAACAATCGGCTCTACACTTGGGCAAGAGGCAAAAACACAGGGTATTAAAGCAGGAATAGTAGGATTAATTGCCGTGGCAATATTTATGCTTCTTTGGTATAGGCTACCTGGTTTAATAGCGATTATTGCTCTCGGAATTTATATCGCGCTCATGCTCGCGCTCTTTAAAATCATTCCCGTGACAATAACAGCCGCTGGCATCGCTGGTTTTATACTTTCAATAGGTATGGCAGTTGACGCGAATGTCTTAATTTTTGAGCGCATGAAAGAGGAATTGCGCACTCGCTCACGCTCGCGCGCCGAGAACAACACGGACGCAACACAAACAAGCACAGATGTCCGGTTGGCTATTACCGAAGGATTCTCTCGCGCGTGGCTTGCGATTCGCGACAGCAATATCTCAAGCATCATCACAGCAATTATTCTCTTTTGGTTTGGCACAAGCTTAATTAAAGGATTTGCCCTCGTATTCGGCATTGGTGTTTTAATATCAATGATTACAGCGATTAGCGTGACGAGAACTCTATTACTGGCAATATCATCAGAAAATACCCCTCAAGGCATAACCAGATTCCTCTTCGGCGCAAAATCTTAACTCCGATAACGAAAAGCCATCCTACGACGGGCGGCGTCAAAAGGACGCCGTCCGTCAACCACTCACTATCGTGCGATCCCTTGACAAAACAGCACCATCTACGGCACAATACACGCAGATTTTGAAACACATTTGCCATAGCAAATCCCGCACAGTGCGGGAAACTCGTTGGCAGATAAATAGGATAGAAAGGAGTTGATCACATGTCAAAAGGACTAGGTCTAGGTGGTGATTGGCCAAAAGAAGCATCTGGCATAATACCAGGCGAAGCTCGAGAACAAGTCATCAAGCTTTTTATGAATCTCTCGGGTAATGATGGGCGACAATGGCTTCATTGGCTCGACAAATTCAATCGTGGCGAGAACCTGTTTGGACATCTCCATTTCGTCGGCACCATATCAATCCCAGCGTGCAGTGAGAAGTTCAACCCCAAGGTGTTCTTCGTGACTGGCGTCAAGCTCTACGCGGGGGACGGTTTCTGGAAGCACATTCTCCCGGCTGTCTCATTGGTAAAGTCAACACCGAAGGCGATATTTACTGCGTTTGACCTCCAGAAGCCCTTAACGGACGACGAGATACGCGCGGAACTCAGAGACTGCCACGTCTTTGAGGATGTAAGTATCTTTTGCGCACATCTTGCGGAAATGCTAAAACGCCAGAAGAATGGCGAGAAAAAGGAGGACGGCTTACTCGTAAACGGCTACGCGAGCATCTTCTACGTTCGCGGTGTAGACAACGAGATTTTTGTGGTCCACACTTACTGGCGTGCTGGTCTTCGCGGGTGGGATGTACGCGTCGTCCGGCTTGGTATCGGTTGCTGGGATGCGGGTTGTCGCGTTTTCTCCAATAACAATCTGCCCACCGACTTACCCACCAAAGCCGCGGCGTAAACAAGGCATTTTAAATCTTAGCTCCTAATTAATTAATTCCAGAATCTTAGCTCCCAATTAACCAACCCCCGAATCGAAAGGCGAGGGGGTTTTTCTTAACGCAAGGCCCGGCCTTGTATGGGGATAACCTGTGGAAAACCTACCCTACAAGGTCCGGCCTTGCGGCGAATCACGCAGTACCATGAAACTCCAAAACTGACATTTAAAGGTTCAACCTCTAAACAAGTTGCGAACTTTAACAAAACGACGTATGCTAAAGAGAATTAAATATAGATACAAAATACGTAGACTCGCATCATGTTCATAATAAAACACAAAACCAAATTCTTCATTCTCTCAGCCGCACTGGCCGTCTTTTCAATTTTTTCAATATTCTTTTGGGGACTAAATCCTGGCATTGAATTTACCGGCGGCACAATTATTGAAATTGCCTACACAGAAGAGCGTCCTCCTGCCCAAGACGTGAAAACAGTCCTTGAGAGCGTTGGTTTTGAAGCAGTATTAGTACAAGAAACGGACAAAGACGGACTTGTCATCAGAACAAAAGAATTGGACACAGAAAGGCGCGCCTTATTATTCTCAACTCTTTCAGAAGACGGCACACAATCAGTAACAGAAAAACGATACAGTTTAGTCGGCCCATCAATCGGACATGAATTGCGCACAAAAGCATGGATCGCAATCGCCCTCGTGCTCTTAGGAATTATTTTGTTTGTAGCATTTGCATTTAGAAAAGTTTCTCACGGAAGCGTGCAAAGCATAAGCCGCGGCGCTTCGCATTGGCATTATAGTGTTGCCGCGATTGTTGCGCTTGCCCATGATATAATTATTCCAACTGGCATTTTTGCATTTTTAGGAAGCCGCTTCATAGACGCGCAGATTGACGTATTGTTTGTGACCGCGCTGCTTGCGATTTTAGGCTATTCAGTAAACGACACAATTGTCGTGTTTGATCGCGTGCGAGAAAATTTACGACTTAACCAAGAATCTAAATCAAAAGCAACATTTACAGAAACAGTAGGCGAGAGCTTGAGGCAAACATACACTCGTTCTATCAACACATCACTCACCACGCTCTTTGTTCTACTTGCGCTCTTTTTCATCGGCGGCGCGGCAACAAAAAATTTCGTACTCGTACTCGCAATCGGCGTTCTCGCCGGTACATACTCGTCTTTATTCCTAGCAAGTCCACTTTTGGTTACCATCGCGCAACTAAAGCGGAATACATAATATGTTTGAATCATTTGAACAACACAATCCCGAGCCTCTTGGTGAGGAGAAGAAAGGGAGCATAGCGCCTGAACAACACAACCTCGCACCTTCTGGCGAAGTGAAGAAAAAGAGCATGGAGGCTGAACTTTCGTCTTTACAAGAACGAGCGGAAAAACTTGCTAATCCTACAAAAAAAGACTCTATACTGAAAGTACGTCACTTCTTGCGCCAATAAAACGCGTGACTGGATATGATGTTCCGACACCATACTTCCGTCAAGAGCTGGATTATATCCCAAGCGAGGAGCGCATCTGCGCCGCAGTCCGTAAAGTCTTTGACTTTTGAGTATTTTCTTTGAGCAGTTCATCAACCAAAAAACCGTTCTAACAGACGGTTTTTTCTACACAAAACAAAAAAAAAGAAAAAGACCCGCATCGTCAAGCGATGCGGGTCCTGTCGAAATTTCGGCAAACGTTTATTTCAGCAGACTTTATGGCCGAGCCAATAGTGGTATCTCGGATAACCAACACCGAGAACAGAATGCCGTCGTCAGTGTGTTGTACAATTGACGGACAACTGAGTTTTTTGGGCATGATTGTAGGCAACTATTTCGTCACGGTATGAAAAAGTAAAATACCCCCAATGATAAGATTGAACCATAAATAATTATCCAGGGTATCATCCCAAGTATATTACTTCTCCTCAATTTCTTATCCTTACACAGTATAGTCATAACAAGTCTCCCATCTCTAATTAACAAAAAGAGCAAATTTTTCTACTACCTTAATCGTATCACACACATTGATAAAAAGTCAAATTTGAAAGGTGTGGGGGTTGACATCATATATCGCATATATATAATAGTTCTTGAAGTGCTGTGTGGCACTTTTGTGGTGAACCTTGACAACTTAATGCATCAAAATTAAATAGACTTCTTGCAAAACCTCTTTCGTTACGAAATTTCTTATTTATTAGCGAAACAAGGAAAGTGAGTAAAATGACTTGATGGTGTACTGTAGGTACACCGAGAGACATTTTGCGAAACTTGACGAAGTTGCAGCAATAAATAAGAAATTGCAGTAGGAAGGGTTTTGCAAGAAGTCTAATAGGTTCTTAAGAAAATAATATTCTTTCTTTTGTTCCGCTTAGTGATACGCCATAGGTGTATCACAATTGTTAAATATGCCTTTGGCATATTTATTTGTAGAGTTTGATCCTAGTCCCGACGCTTCGACCTTGTGTCGAGAGTCGGGATCTCGATCTCTAAAAGAGCATCGGGACCCAGGATGTGTAGAGTATGCACATTTTGGTGTGATCAAGTTCTCTATTTTTTTTGTAGAGTTTGATCCTAGCTCAGGATGAACGCTGGCGGCGTGGATAAGGCATGCAAGTCAAGGGGCCCGCAAGGGCACCGGCAGACGAGGTAGTAACACGTAGGAACGCACCCCAAAGTCGGGCATAGCTCACCGAAAGGTGAGGTAATTCCCGATAGTCCGAGCTCTACTTTTTGGAAGTGATAAATAAAAAATAAAACACGAGACCATATCGGCTTCGTGCATTTGGATGGAGTTTCGTTAGTATCTCGTGTGAGAAACTGAAAGTAGTTTTGTATCAGGTGGTTCTTTGCGAATCTCGCTCTCAATGAATTCTGTAACTTGTTTCAAAAGGACTGCCATTCTGCTAACCTCAATTTCCGTACCGACTATTTTGAAGTCAGTGCTCGTCTTAAGGGATGCCACGATGTGAAATCTCATCTTCTTACTCCTTGCTTCAGTTGTGGATGTGAATGCTGTAGTACATTATATCAACTTATTTTTTATTTGTCAAGTCATTTTCAAAAAGTAGTGCTCGGTAAAGATTTTTCGCTTTGGGAGCGGCCTGCGGAGTATCAGCTTGTTGGTAGGGTAAAAGCCTACCAAGGCTATGACGCTTGGGGGAGGTGAGAGCCTGGCCCCCACCGATGGGACTGAGAACGGCCCATACACCTACGGGTGGCCGCAGTCGAGAATCTTCCGCAATGGGCGAAAGCCTGACGGAGCGACGCCGCGTGATGGATGAAGTCTTTCGGGACGTAAACATCTTTTATGACTGAAGAAGTCCGCATCACACTGCGTGTGATGCGGTTAGGCACTAGGCGTTAGGCACTAGGCACTAGGACATTTTCGCCTTTGGCGAAAATGTTTCCTAAAGCCTAAAGCCTAATTTCCTAAAGCCTAGCCGTATCGCGCATAGCGTGATGCGGATTGACATTAGGTCAGGAATAAGGGGCTGCTAATCACGTGCCAGCAGCAGCGGTAATACGTGAGCCCCAAGCGTTATCCGGAATTACTGGGCGTAAAGGGTGTGTAGGCGGTTTCATTAGTCTTTCGTTAAAGCCTCCGGCTTAACCGGAGAAATGCGAAAGAAACGGTGAAACTTGAGAGTGCGAGAGGTCTATGGAACTCATGGTGTAGGGGTGAAATCCGTTGATATCATGGGGAACACCAAAAGCGAAGGCAATAGACTGGCGCATTTCTGACGCTGAGACACGAAAGCGTGGGTAGCGAAAGGGATTAGATACCCCTGTAGTCCACGCCCTAAACGATGTTCTCTAGCTTTTTGGAGTATCGACCCTCTGGGAGGCGAAGCTAACGCGTTAAGAGAACCGCCTGGGAAGTACGAGCGCAAGCTTAAAACTCAAAGGAATAGACGGGGACTTGCACAAGCGGTGGATCAGGTGGCTTAATTCGACAATAAACGAAGAACCTTACCAGGACTTGAAACCCTAATGACGTATCAAGGAGACTTGATATTTCTCACAAGGACATTAGGGCAGGTGATGCATGGCCGTCGTCAGTTCGTGGCTTGAGCTGTTCCCTTCAGTGGGGAAACGAACGCAACCCCTATCGTCTGTTATACGTGTCAGGCGAGACCGCCGCGTAAGTTGGAGGAAGGTGGGGATGACGCCAGGTCAGCATGTCCCTTTGATGTCCTGGGCTGCACACCTGATACAATGGTCATTACAGAAGGTTGCGACGGGGTAACCCTGAGCTAATCCTTTAAAAGTGGCCTCAGTTCGGATTGAGGGCTGAAACTCGACCTCATGAAGTCGGAATCGCTAGTAATCGCGGGTCAGATATACCGCGGTGAATACGTTCCCAAGTCTTGTACTCACCGCCCGTCATGTCAAGGGAGCCGGGAGTGCCCGAAGTCCCTCCACTTTGTTTGCAAGCAAACAAAGCGGAACATTTTCCGCCTTTGGCGGAGACCTTTGACTGTTTTGTCAAATGTTAAATGTCACTTTGTGCTTGTATGCAAAGTGGAGGGCCTAAGGTAAATTCGGTAACAAGGATAAAGTCGTAACAAGGCACGGCTAGCGGAAGCTGGTCGTGGATCAATTCCAAAGTAAAACGCTAATCATCGCACTGTCGTGAGATGATTAGCTTACTAGGCGATTCCTGTTTTTTGTCACAAGCGAATAACAGGATTATAGATAATAATTGCGTATCTTTTAAAATCAATTTGACATTCAGGAAAGACTGAAAGTCTTGTCTCTGACAAGACTGAGCGGAACAAAAGAAAGAATATTAAACTAGCTAGTAGGAATCTGTACCAGGTCTGGCCTTGAGGAGGAGCGAAGCGACGGGAAAAGGCCGGACCTTGCGGACATTGCAGACCTTGCGGTACAGTTTTCTCTAGGTTGTGAAAAAACCCCAAAAATCCCCTCAAATAAGGGGATTTTATGGTATTGACATATAGGTTTATTATATGGTATAACGAAAGCAGAGAAAAAAATTGACACGAAGAAAGGAAGCATCTAATGCAACTAGAGTCAGTTTGCAGATTTCGAAAAGAAACCCGAAATGCGTACATCGAAGGGTTTGTCGTGGAAACGATAATCTTTCTCTTGGTGGTCATCTCGGCAATCATCAACTACCAGTAAATCTGGAAAGAGGTTTAGAATGAGAATGATAATCAAGACTTACGCATTAACAACATTCATAACAACAATTTGTTTTTTCTTGGTTGCTTTGTGGTATGTCGAATGGTATGCCAAACTTCCGACGGTTTATAAATCTTGGTCAGAAGGGGTATGTCTATCTGTTGAAGACTACACAGGCAAGAAGCATGATTGCGGTTATGAAAAAGACGGGCCGTACCATCTTGTGCGTGTGAAATGAAAAGGAGGTCTAAATGATTCAGATAATCGGAGATATGTTTCACAGTATGCTCTTCCGGGTGTTGTTTGTATTTGCCGTACTTATGGTAGTTACACTCATCTTCCAGGAAGCAGCGTTATTACATAACGGAGGGGCGGAATTATATCCACAATAAACCCGCTCACAACCCAAAAGGCCCGACACGCGCGTCGGGCCTTTTCTATTTCTCCACCATCTCAAAAAACTCACCAAGCGTCACACTTGCCGCCGCGGCATTCCGATGCCCTCCACCGTTAAGTATTTTTGCCAATTCAAGCGCCGACGGGTCGTGCTCATCGTTGCCTCGGAAATGTAGCTTAACTGTATCTCCGTTAATTACGAAAGTAGCAACAGTTTTTCCAAGTTGTGTTGCAAGTACATGGCCTACATCTGAACGCAAAAATTCTGGCGTATTATGAACTGGGACAACATGTTCTTTAATCTTAAGATTTATCGGACTCACATCCCTCAACAGAACATCTCTTTGTCCGTCCCGATACTCCTTAATCATTTTTCCATCCATAAGAATTTTTTCTATTTCTTCTTCTGACGCGTTTACATAGTCAAGCATTTTTTCCGGGTGTCCAGAAAATTGATATAGATAACTTACAGCGTATCGCGTATCATCTCCATATGTGAATCGCCAGATATCGCTATCCTCAATATATTTTACTAATTGCGGAATATCTTTTTCTCCAAAAAAGTAAGTCCACGTAAGCGATGCACCTGATCGTTCGTTGTTAAAAACAAAAGAGAAATTAGAATAGTTTTTATCCAGAATTTTTAGCTTTTCCTCTGAACCAATATGATGGTCAATATTTACGACTTCTTTGACTTTCTCAATCAATTTTTCCGAATGTCCTTCGCGCAATGAAAAATCCACAATATACACAATTGCCTCGTTGTCTGTTTCTTCTACTATGTTATTTAGATCTTCCTCTTTATATCGATGAGAAAGAGGGCGTAGCAGAACATCTGGAAATTTTTTAAGAAGCACTGCCGCCGCCGCAGTACCGTCCAAACAGCCTTTGTGATATATCCCCACACCTTTTATACCGTCATTTTTTTGCGGTATTGTTATGTCCTCATTATTGTGTATTGCTGTGCCCATAAATTATTTAGTGCGTATATAGATAAAAAATACTGACGCTACGGTATAAAAGGTGTGGGGATAAACTCCAATTGTTTTTTGAGTCATATCTTATACTTTTAAATCTTTAAACTTTTAAATTTTATTAAAAATTACCGCAGGTATTCCCACAGTGATTAGCTTTGCTTGTACTTGTGCCATTTTCTGCTACGGGATTCATATCCATATATTATCACAAAAAATCACTCGTTATGTGTTTTACGTTGTATTTGTTTATTTTTTTAAAATAACTTTTCTTATTTTTAAAAAACAAACTAGCGCACCTGAACTCCGGTGAATTATCTCTAGTTTTTTTAATTATGTCGTTGCTTATTTGAAACGGAAAAACAACTTCAAAATACCGAAAATTATCTTTCTTGAGTTTTTTTAAGTTGTAGAATTTACAAAAAATGTTCCCATTAAATATTTTTACGAAATTGTTCGGCATAGAATAGAACCTCTTTAAGTATGAAGGTGATTTGTTGCCAAGTATTATCTTTTTTAATTTTTTATTTTTAAAACAACTCAGTATATCTTCTCTGGTTACATTTGTATCCTTGATGTCAAGAAAAATAATTTTATCCTCTATTATAACGCTAAGTACATCTTTTAATGAATCCACGTTATATTTTTGTTTCAAGGTAGAAAAATCTTTAGGGAATTTACTGCTTATATTATAAAAAAACCAATTTCCATGATAGCAATAAATAATTCCGTCTTTTGATTTTCTTACATCAAGTTCAATAATATCTACGTAGTCTTTTTTTGTTGCCAATTCACAAACTTCTTTTGAATTTTCCCTATATTTTTCTCTGCATTTATAATCAAAGAAGCCGCAGTGCGCCAATACAATTTTTCCATTAGTGTTTTTCACTTTCGTATAATAACACAAAAAAGACTATTGAATGTATTCGTCCGACTTCAATAGTTTCAATAATTTAAAAAACCGCCCCGACTTAAGTCGGGGCAGTAGAGCATGTTAAAATAAAGGTTCCTCGGCCTAAAGGCACGAGGTATTGAATCTTTGTTAACTCCTCGACTCGGCAATGAGAAAATTCCGCTTCGCCGAGTCAGACTCGGCTTCGCTTCACTTTCTCATTGCGCTCGCTCTACGTCGTTAATAAAATCGTCTCGCTTTTGGCGAGACGATTTAGGCGAGACGATTTAAACGTCAGATTAACTTTTTTTCAAGCATATCTGTGTGAAGAGTAATGACATCAAATTTTTTCTTTTTCGTCGTTCCCTCAAAATCCTCTTTCGAGCCTTCTCGGACATTTTTTTGAAACCATCCAATTGGCGTTCTCTTCTTCTTTTCCGCAATCTAGCCAATTTTTCCTCACTGAAATCCGGACTCCTTTTAACACCCTTTGGTCGTGCTGAACTTTTTCTCTCTCGCATACTACCTCGATTGGACCAAATGCCTAATTTAAGACGACGCATTGCGCATTGCTCCCATTCCTCCAATATCTATTTAAAGACCAAGTACAATAATAGCATTTTCCCAAATTTTTGCGACACATTGTCAGAGCGAGCACAAATCGTTGAAAGCCAAGGTCTTTTTTGTTACCATTCTTACACTTGCGCGTGTAGCTCAGCTGGTTAGAGCGCGTCACTGATAATGACGAGGTCCCAGGTTCGAGTCCTGGCATGCGCACATATTCGTTTCTGCAACCCTTGACGCACAGCACAAAAGATGCTACACTTGTTTTAGTTTTGTTCGCTCTTTGAACCGCAAACACGAGGAAGAAACAGTGAAAGAATACGCTCTCCATGTTTATTGCAGAAAAATGGGTAGTGTGCCACAAGCAAGCACACATTCACAAGGCGAATTTAAAAACGACAAAGAAGCGAAAAGGGAGCTTCTACGTAACTAGTATATATGGTAGCATAATACCTCCATACTGTCAAGCAAAACAGCGAGCCTGACGAAGTCGGCTAGGAAATGGTAAAATAAAACTTTCAGATTGCGCTCACTCCACGTCGTTAATAAAAATATGTCCGGTTCAAATAAAATAGCATTGTGGTTGTTGGGAATAGGCGTGTTTCTCTTGCTCGGGTTTATGTTATATGAAACTGTGGGGGAATTTTTTCGTACCGATGAAATTCCCGCTATCGTTAAATGGGGATTGGGATTAGTAGCATTTGGGATTATTATAAGCTTAACCTCGCTTGTCTTTGAGCGTATAAAAGATAAAAAAAACGAAGATGATACATTCAACAACAGATAATATACCTGGAAGGGAAATAGTTAAAGTGCTTGGTATAGCGCGTGGAAATACCATTCGCGCAAAACATATCGGAAAAGATATTTTGGCAGGACTGCGCACGCTGGTTGGCGGTGAAATAAAAGAATATGTGGAAGCTATGAATGAGGCACGAGAGCAGTCAATGCAGCGAATGAATAAAGAGGCTGAGGATATGGGCGCGGATGCAGTTGTTAATATTCGCTTCACTACTTCGCAAGTACTTACTGGTGCAGCCGAATTGTTGGCTTATGGCACAGCCGTTAAATTAAAATAACTAAAGAATTTAAAAAACATTAAGACCGAACCTTGATGTTTTTTACGTGCTATTTATTTTTTCCAACGAACTGCATTCAAAATTAAGAAAATCTAAATTCTATAACAACGTTTTTTTAAACTTTAAATCTTTAAGCTCTTAAACTTTAAACCTTTGCATTTCCTGCGCGCTCCGCGCAGCACACCCACTTTACTATAGACAAAAGAAAGCGGGCGCCCCTAGGGGCACCCGCGAATTGATGGGTAGTACCGAAAGCTAAAAACGAATGACTGTCGCGTGGGGCTCTGCAAGACTTACCTTGTTACGATTGAACGAAAAGCGTTCTGACCACAGTTTCCATACCTCTGATCCAACTTCGTCAGCCACAAAACTCTTTCTTCCGTAAGGTTCGTCGCTCGCGTCATCGCCAAAAATCATAATTTTGTTGAGAGTCGACGTTCCGTGATAGTCGTGGAAGATCACAGCTATGTATCCCCACTGATCCGAAACAATCAATGCCTCAGCGGGCACGGGAATCTTAAGATGACGGTCTGCTGATACGTCAAACAAAGCTATGTGCGACTTATGGGGCAGTGGAATCAAGTTTTCATCGATTGCGAAAGAAGCAACCGACAGAGCGACAGCAAAGAGTGATAAAGCAATTGCAATACGGCTTGACTTGCTCATCGTTAGATCCTCCTCCTTTTCGGTATGCACGCTTATTGTGCTACGATAATTAACCAAGAGATCTGTCGTTATTATCTCATGTAGTAGATATATATGTCAATAGTGTAGAGATGGGCGTAGTGGGTGGTGTTCGCTCGCTCCTACATCGCCAACAAAAATGATTAAATCTAATAAAATTTACATATATGGCAAACATGCGTTGACGGAAGCGCTTACTCACGCACCAGGAGTTGTTGACAAAGTTTCCATTGCAAAAGGTAACAAAGACGGAGCGCTACAATCTGCCGTAAAGAAAGCGGGTATTAAGGTTTCACCTCTGGGCTCCGATAAAAAATCTAAAAATACTGGTGGTTTATCAGCCCTGCGCGGGCAGGCGCATCAAGGTGTTATTGGCCGCATATCTTTAAATAAACTAATACAGCCTTATGATGAGTTTATCAATAATATTGAAATCACTCCGGACACATCTTTGCTTCTTTTGGGCGAAATAGAGGACCCTCATAATGTTGGCGCGATAATACGCTCGGCCGCCGCGTTTGGTGTCTCTGGGGTTCTCATTCCTCAGCACAAACAAGCGCCTGTTACAGGAACGGTGATTAAAGTCTCTGCCGGGATGGCATTTCGCATTCCGCTTGTTGAGATAGGGAATATAAATATGGTTGTTCGTGATTTAAAAGATAAGGGATTTTGGATTTATGGCCTTGATGGCGAATCTAAACACAGTCTTTCCGATGAAGTTTTTGACAAGCCAAGCGTGTTTATTCTTGGAAATGAAGCGAAAGGTATTCGTCAAAAAATAAGTGAGCTTTGCGATACTTTAATATCCATACCCATTAGTTCAAGGTGCGAGTCTTTAAATGTTGCGGCTTCCACCGCAGTAACACTTTACGCTTGGAGTTCTCAACATACAAAAGTTATACATTAATATTTTATGAATAGTGTACAGATACTAGATTGCTTAAATAATTCCTAATCTTTTCCTTAAATTTTGACTGAAAAACCTGGCCTCGCCCCGCACCGTCTGGTGTAGGGCCTCGCCCCGCTTTCTCATCAACACTTGACAAACAAGTTTAATATATTACAATGGTATCAAGTTTTGACACTCGTGTAGGGCTCGAAACCGCAGATTCTGGGTATACAATCACGGCTCTGAAATTTATTACCTGCACAGCCCGGCCTAGAGCCTGTTCAAGATCTCGCCGCAAGAAGAGAGCAAGAATATTGCTCGCCGGCCAAAATCTCGAAATTCAGGCTGCAAATCATTCAAGGCTCGTTGCCATATCTAAATATGCCTCCTCGTCTTTCATAATTTTCGCTCTGAATTTCGAGATTTATAGCTCGGCGCGAGATCGTGAACAGGCTCTTAGCTCACTAACTCTAAGCTAATTCACAAATACAAATGAATATACACACAAGAAGCCGTACAAGCGGTAGAGTACCTAATACCCCTAGCTCGCGTAGAAGTCCTCGCGGGTCTTATAAAGGTAGAATTTCAAATTCAAGGCCTCAATCAAGAGGTGGTTTTCGTGGTGGCTTGCGACGTGGAAACGTTTCGGGCAGAAGCTATGGAGCTGGCAGAAACAACAATTTTAGTAGAAGAGGTGGGTCAGGTAAAAAGATGCCTACTTTTGATCCATCACAGTTCATAAACAAAAACCCTGTTAACGTAAAGTCGGAAGTCTACAAAGCAAAAAATACTTTTGATACTTTTGGTATACGCGAACACCTTTCAAACACAATACAAAAAATGGGACTTACCACTCCTACTCCAATACAAGACCAGATTATTCCTGAGATTCTAGCAGGGAACGATGTTATGGGTCTTGCAGAAACTGGTACCGGAAAAACAGCCGCATTCTTGATTCCATTAATTGAGAATACTCTTAATGAGAAAAAGAGACAAAAACAGACATTAATACTTGCGCCTACCAGAGAACTTGCATTGCAAATAGAAGGGGAACTACGAAACCTTGCACGAGGATTAGGGTTGAATAGCGTTGTTTGCGTTGGTGGAGTAAATATTCGTCCGCAAGTGAAAATCCTTCGTAGAAATAATCAGTTTATTATTGGAACACCAGGGCGAGTAACTGACCTGATTAAGAAGAATTGTATTAACACAAACGCGATTACAACAGTGGTTCTTGATGAAGCTGATCGAATGCTAGATATGGGATTTATTAATGATATGAGGAAGATTATTTCTCAAATACCGAAAAGTAGAGAAACTCTATTTTTCTGTGCGACGATGGCAAGGAATACTAACGCTCTTGCCGCAGAATTTCTAAAGAACCCTGTGACTGTGTCAGTGAAGAAAAGTGACGTGACTAATGCAATTGAGCAAGACGTAATAAAGTATGGCAACGAAAAATTCGCAACACTAGTAACTTTGCTTAATAATGATGAATTTAAAAAAGTAGTAATCTTTTGCGGAATGAAGCACAGTGTGAAGAAGCTAGCGCAGGAACTAACTGCAAACAATATTAAAGCAGAATCAATTCACGGAAATAAGAATCATTCGCAAAGGCAACTCGCACTCGCAAAGTTTAAGAAAGGTTACGCTAGAATATTAGTCGCTACAGATGTTGCCGCAAGGGGAATCCATGTTGATGACGTGACTCATGTAATTAACTATGACTTGCCTAATACATTTGACGACTATGTCCATAGGATAGGCAGAACCGGTCGTGGAACCAAACGTGGCAGGGCGTTTACTTTTGTAGCTTCTGGTCGCAAGTAAGGCGAAAAGCAGTTTTTAGAACCTTACAAGACAAGACCTTCAATTGTTCTAGTTCGAAGAGGTCAGAAGTTTGGTGCACCTGACCGAGACGCTTAAAAGCGTTAAATGTTAACAAATCATTACAAGAATTTAGCGGTTTAAGTTAACATTAAAACACCATGAATAAATTTATTTCGGGTTTACAATTAAGTGAATTATTCTACAAAGAAGTAGTAAAAAATATTTTGGAAACAGAATTTCCAAAATTAAAATATTCGGCAGGATTGATAGGTTCCGGTTCTGAAGTGTTTGGTTTTGATACACTACGTTCGATAGATCATCATTGGGGTCCTCGTGTGCTCATATTTTTGGGCGAGGCAGACTTCAAAAATAAACAAAAAATATCTAATATTTTTAGCAAACAATTACCCGTGACATTTCATGGATATTCTACTCATTTTGGAGATCCAGATGATATGGGAGTTCGATTGTTAGAAAAAGCAAAAAAGGGACAGCTTCTTAATCATAGGGTTGAAATTTTTACAATCAAATCATTCTTTAATGATTATCTTAATATTAATCCTTATGGCGAGATTACAGAATTAGAGTGGCTAACTATGTCGGCGCAAAAACTCAGGAGCATAAAAAGTGGTAAAATTTTTTATGACCAGCTTGGATTAAAGGAAATGCAAAAGAATCTCAATTACTATCCTAAAGATGTATGGTTTTATCTTCTCGCATCAGAGTGGCAAAAGATATCTCAAGAAGAACCTTTTGTTGGAAGATCCGGAGAAGTAAATGACGAGCTTGGTTCAAAAATTATTGCCGTTAGATTGGTTCACTCCATTATGACACTTTGTTTTATGATGGAAAAAGAATATGCACCGTATAGTAAATGGTTTGGTACGGCTTTTTCAAATCTAAAGTGTGCCAAAAAAATTATACCTATTTTGCATAAAGTTATGTCTTCTAAAAATTGGGAGAAGAGGGAAAAATATTTATCCCAAGCTTATGAAGAAATAGCGAAAATACACAACAGGCTTAAAATAACTAAACCTCTTCCAATAAAAGTATCCAATTTTCACGATAGGCCGTATCTTGTCATACATGGGGATGTTTTTGCCACAGAAGTTAAAAAGAAAATAACGAGTAAGGTAATCAGGAAAATTAAAAATAATATTGGGTCTGTAAATCAAATTACAAATAGCGTTGATTTATTAGAGAATAATAATCTCTTGAAGAAGATGGAGGTATTATACAAATAGATATATTTTATGCAGCTTATTGCTTTTTTGACTCCGACCGAGATTCCTAAACTCGCTACACTGAAATTGCCCAAGGAAACCCCTACGGGCTTGTTCTGTGTAGGTTCTAGACCGTGAGTGTCAGCCATTTAGAGCGCAGTGTTTGCGCACGAGGAGATTCGTAGGCAACTTGCCATACAAATGTAGTGGTTGCGTTAAGGCAAAAACATGGCAAAAATATTAAAATCAGAATTTATAAAAGGTGTCATCGGGGATGATTACAGCACGGAAGACGGTTTGCCGCACGTCTCTTTTTTTGGACGCTCCAATGCGGGGAAATCAAGCGTAATTAACTCTTTGGTCGGCAAAAAAAATCTTGTTAAAACAAGCAAATCGCCGGGCAAAACGCGTGAAGCGAATTTTTTCCGCATTGATGATTCTTTCTTCCTTGTAGATTTTCCAGGATATGGGTATGCAAAATGTTCAGTATCGGAACGCAACAAAATGGCGAAAAGAATTTTGTGGTATGTGGAGTTTTCCAATGTGAGACCTCAAGCAATTTTTTTAATTATTGATGCTAAAGTCGGCTTGACTACCCTTGATCGCAACATGATAAAAATTATCAAGGAAAATAAACACAACGTTGTTATTGTCGCAAACAAAATTGATAAATTATCTAGAAGCTCAGCCAGAAAACAACTTCTCTCAATTCAAAAAGAAGCGCAAGATATACCAGTTTTGGGATATTCGGCGAAAACACACGAAGGCAAAGACGAATTAACACAAACAATCGCCAGTTTTCTGTAACACAGATCGCAAAAACATTAAAAAGCAAAAGACCAACTCTAGAGCTAGTTTTAGGGTTGGTTTTTTGTGGGAGATTTTCTAGAGATCCGAATTCTTCTTTGAGTTATACACAGGAGACATTTCGTAACTAATACTTTTTGTATTACAATATAGTAAGGTCACAAGTAGTTTGAAATCAAAATCACGAATACATGCTGAGACTCAATAGAAGTCGGACTTACTTTGTTAGTAAGATTTGCCCGGGCGTCATAGGCTGACACCGAAAGCGACACCAGAAAGGCGTAACGGAACACGAGAAAGCGAAAGAACGCTTTAACGTTCACCGTAAAGCCTGTCTAATACTAGAGTCGTAATTGCAAAGACCTCCCATTACCGAGGCGTAGTGGTGGATACTTGGGGATTAAACAGCAATGCCCTCTGCGTTCGTAATGATGTTGCCATCCGCAGTGCGTCCTTTTGCGTAATAACCATCCTGTGTTTTTGCAGTACGAAAACTCTCAACGAGTTCAATTTCGTATGAATCATTGATTGTGTAATTTTTCATCTGTTCCTCAAGTTGCTCAAACTTCGTCTTAAGGTCCGGCAACAGTGTCTCCCTTCCTCGCAATTCATAAAGAGCCACCCGAGAAAGATTTTTTAAGTGGTTGTCTCTGATGTGTTTGAGTTCACCTCGGAGTTCTCTAACCTCGGCCTCAACAGTAGAGAGACGACCCTCAACACTCACCTTGTATTCTCCGTTCTTAATTTCCATAATATTATTGACTTTATTTGATTATGTGATATCTTGTGTTTATGCCTACTAGCGAAGCAATTTTTGTTGGTTTTATAGTTGGATTTCTCATTGGGGCGACGGTTGTGAGGAAGTTTGCAGTTTGCTAAGTTCCTGCACATTCACTCCAATCCACTGCTTTACCTTCTCCTCTAATTCTTCACGAGGAGTTCCTTCTGCTATTTCTTTTAATATTCTCTGCTTTACAAGTTCACGGAATCGTGGGTTGAGAATAGGTAACTCCTTATTAAGAATTGCAGACGTGGCCTGTTGAATGGCTTTTTGTTTTTGCCTCTCTTGCTCGGGCTTTACTTCTTGAATATTTATTCCAAGTGCCTTACCCGCCTCTCTCAAAAAGTCGGTTTTTTCTTTGCCTTGTCGTGTAATAATATCCTGTACAACCGCTTCTCTGTCTTTTTCGTCCTTAAAAAGGTCTGAAAAAATCGTATCAAGACCTTCGGCAGTATATCTCCTTTCTCCACGAGTCAGAGCAGTTTCCATGAGCATATATTGGGGAATGTAATTTCTCAAAAGATTTTCAACAAGACTCGGCTTAATTTTTTCATCAATCCTAACAACCTCTCCTCTTTCAGGGTCAAATTTATATAGCGTTCCTCCAAAAGAACGATGAATGTCCTTGCGAGTAAACGCTTGACCAAGAAATACATCTCTGCCTTGTGCCTGTTCAACACCAGTTGAATCATCAAGGGTTCTGGCTCCTCTTGATGATAGTTTGCCTTATTTTATTTTTGGTGGCAGGACTGGAATGAGTAACGTAATTGCAGTAAAGCAGTTACTTGGTTACGAGAAAAAGAGAGTTTTATTGGCTCTTGATATAACAAGATTTTTTGAAAATGTTGAGATGTTCAAGGTTGAATATTTTTATAGGTCGAAAAATTGTTCACCAAAGATTTCGAAAGTGTTATGTAGATTAAGTTGTGTAAAGAGAGGTCCCAAATATGACCCTGAAGATATTTATAGCATTGCTAGGGGTTTTTCAACTTCAACCAGGTTGGCGGTTTGGTCATACATCACTGCGTTCTATAGAATTCATGACTTAGTCATGAAAAAACTCAAAAAATATGATCTTAGGATAGCAATATTTATTGATGATATTGGTATCTCAGCAAGTGGAGCACCTCAAGATTTAATGGAGTCACTAGAGGAAGATATTAACAATATTCTCAAATTTGAATCAAGAGGAGGTCTTAGTCGCAGGAAGCCACATTTAGGCGTAGAGAGACGAACTAAAAAGAAAAAGGGCGAGAACGTATAAAAACGCCTCGCCCCTTATTGATCGCTTTGCGCCAAATCTTCAGGCGTCAACTTGCGCTCGCGCCTTCGCTTGCTCCAGTTGTTCGGCGACATCTTTCGCGGTAAACCCGAGCTCCTTCCACGGTATTTTGCCGCTTTTCACCAAGGCATGAATGCTCCCAGCGAGGCACTCGACAGTACTAACTGAACAAAGGGGTTCGCTCATGTCGGCGTAATGCCCTTTGGCTGCTCGTACTTTCGCTTGCCACAATCGCTTGTCAACATCCTCCCTGATGAACCCGAGCTCCCCCCATGTTGTCTTGCCACTTTTCACCAAGGCGCAGATGTGGTTGGCATTAAGTTCGACGACGCGGACCGAATACTTGAGCATGTCAGCGAAGAGATATTGAGCTTCCTTGACTACCGAAATCGTGTTCATTACCTATGCCTCCTCAGCACTATGCAAGGTGGGTAAAAATCCAACCAAATTGTCAAAAATCATACTAAATATATGCTAAATAAATTATACTCAATTGTAACCACTTGTCAAGCGTTCGTAGCGGACATGGTATGCAAAAAAAGTGTCAGCCACTATTCATAACATGCCCAAAGTGCATTATTTTGCTAAAATAAAAATATGGAAAACCCACCAAAAAACGAAAACACACCAAATGAGTCGGAAGCAATCCACGAACGTATAGACGAGCTAAGAATAAAAGCGATTGGACGTCTTGGCGAAAAGTACAATGAACTTATGTTTGATTTTGCAATGAAATTAAAGAAACGATACCCTGACTGCAGAAAATATCGCGCCTTTCATCAGTTGATTGGCAGTTCCCCCCCAGAAGACGCGCTAAGCGGGGACTTTGAAGGAGAAGATTCAATAGAAGCATTCCTCAAATCTCTCATGGAGGAAAAATAAAAGCACTACGTCTTATAATTTCAAGCGAGGGAGAAGTGAAGAGAGCTTGCTCTCATTCATTTCGACCGAGCGAAGGAATTATATGAATTTTTCATATATTAACTCCTCGGCTCGGCAAAAGAACTCCTCAAGCTCAAGGTCTGACCTTGAGGAGGAGCGAAGCGACGGGAAAAGGTCGGACCTTGCGGAGTCCATTCGTTCATTTGCGCTCGTGCAAAACGACGACGGTTGTCGCACGACTTTTCGTCGCTCTACATCGTTAATAAACATGAACAAAAAAGAAATAATTATAGTACTCATAGCGATTCTGATATTCTCCGCCATCTACTACGATCAAAAATTTGAGCCGGAAAATATTGAAATGTTGCGTGAGAACGCCAACGCGCGCGCTGATATATTACCTACAAAAGCGTTTACCACAGGCGCAATGTTTGAATCAAGGTTTTGCGTATAGATATTTATGAATGCGCTCTGATGCAAAAATCAGAGCGCATTTTTATTAGATGGGGGGGGTTTTGACATTGTACGACACTTCTGTTACTTTGACATAAGTTTAGAAGAAAGGAGATTCGTCGTGATCGTACAAATTTTTCTTGTTATTCTGTATATCGGAGCGGTTATTTCAACTGGTGTATTGATGTATCTCCACAACAGGAAATGGCCAGAAGTTTTTGCCTCTAGCACAGTTATTGCGTTGGTGTTAGGTTTCTTATGGCTTTTACACTACTAGTACTAATGGCGAGGTATTTACATACCTCGCCATTTTGTTAGAGTTTATCACATGAGATTCATTTTGCGCTCAAAAATTCACAAAGCAACTGTTACTGAAGCCGACCTAGATTATATCGGCAGTATCACAATTGATGAAGAACTTATGGAAAAAGTGAATCTTTGGCCTGGCGAAAAAGTGCTCGTAGCAAGCATTACTTCTGGCGCTCGCCTTGAGACATATGTTATTGTTGGTGAGCATGGTTCTGGAACTATTTGCATGAACGGTGCCGCTGCGCATCTAATCAAAAAAGGAGAAGAAATAATCGTGATGGGGTTTGAATTAACGGACAAACCTATTAATCCAAAAAATATTCTCGTAGATAAGAATAATAAATTTGTTCGCTATAATGACTAAATACCAACATTATTTTAAAAATAAAAAAATAACCCTTATGGGTCTTGGTTTACTTGGGCGCGGCGTTGGGGATGCCGTGTTTTTAGCGCAATGCGGAGCGCATCTCACTGTGACTGATCTAAAAACCGAAAAAGAACTTGCACCATCACTAAAAAAACTCAAACGATTAAAAAATATCAAATTTGTACTCGGGCGACACCGAATTTCTGATTTTCAAAAAGCAGATTTAATTATCAAGTCTGCCGGTGTGCCGCTTGATTCTCCGTATATAAAGGAGGCAAAAAAACATGGTGTACCGGTTACCATGAGTACCGCGCTTTTTGCAAAATTAATTCCCGAAGATGTAACACTAATTGGTGTAACTGGTACACGTGGCAAGACAACTGTTACGCACCTGACTTATGAAATATTAAGATCAGACAAGCGTCGCGTTTTTCTCGGAGGTAATGTGCGTGGAGTCTCAACGCTCGCCCTTCTTAAAAAAGTAAAGCCAAAAGACTATGTTGTACTTGAACTTGACTCGTGGCAGTTGCAAGGATTTGGCGATGAGCGCAAAAGCCCGCATATAGCTGTTTTCACAAATTTTTTGGAAGACCACATGAACTATTACCGCGGAAATATGAATCAGTACTGGAAGGATAAAGAGTATATTTTCACTCACCAAAAAGAGCGCGATATTATATTTGCAGGAAAGGGCGTCGTATCACGCATCAGGAAAAATACACGACGAAAAGGAGAACTTATCGTAGTTGACGATATTCCCAAAAACTGGAAACTCAAAATGCCAGGCGAACACAATCGCGCGAATGCGGCATTTGCCACTGCCGTAACACATCAAATCGGTGTGTCGCGGCAGATAATCAAAAAAACGGTTGAGTCTTTTCGTGGCGTGCCGGGACGGCTTGAATATCTACGCACAATTCGCGGCGTAAAAATATACAACGACACAACGGCGACTATGCCAACGGCGACTATCGCCGCGCTTCGCGCCCTACAACCTACAACCTACAACCCCGCCAAAGGCGAGGCTCGTCAAAGACGGCTACAACTTAAAATAATTTTAATCATAGGTGGTGCTGATAAAAATCTCGACATGTCAACGCTTTTAAAAGAAATACCTAAGTATTGTAAAAAAGTTTTATTATTGCCGGGAACAGGAACGGATAAATTAAGTATCAAGTATAAAGTATCAAGTATAAAGTATGTTAAAAATCTGACTATGGCCGTTAAGGAAGCACTTACACACGCAGAACGTGGAGATATTGTTTTATTTTCACCGGCATTTGCCTCCTTCGGGCTTTTCAAAAACGAGTTTGACAGGGGAGAGCAGTTTAATAAGTTAGTTGACGGTTTGTAGTAAAAAAAGCAGGCTAGGTCTGCAAGGTCTGGCCTTGAGGAGGAGCGAAGCGACGGGAGAAGGCCAGACCTTGACTTCTTTTCTTGACAAAAGAATACAGTTCGTGACAAGATGCCAATAGATATTGCAAAGACATACCCTAAACGGCTTTAGCTCCAGTCTTGGAGAAGGGGTATATAACCGGGCAATGTAGCCTTAGGAGAAGGAATAATGGAAACCGAATTTATGTCGGGGGAGATGTTTGTTCCCGACGCGTTCTTCACGACTCGCAAAGGGCTCGTCGTTCACGACAGCTTCCAAAAGCTGGTTCTCTCGGACGCCTCGCCAGTCAAGTTGACTCCGATGGCAATACTCACATCGTTTGACATAACCGAATCAGAAGCAGAGGATGTGAGACGCGCCGAGGTCGCGGGCGGCGATATCTTTAAAATACAAGCATATTTTGCTTGCAGTTCGCGGAGATGCTAATCCATCAGTGGAGCGGTGGTAAGGGAGTCCTAGTCGTAGACGGCAAAGCAAACCGTTCATACGTTCGCGGTATTGACAACTGGATCTTTTCATCACACGTCACACGGCTTGTCAGTGAACAAGAGTGGCACGTGAGTGCCAGTCAACTTTGCGAGACAGGCACGGCGAAGGGCGATCGCGTTTTTTCTTCCAAACTTCGTGAACGCCAGTCCGCCGAAACCCCGCCTGCTCAGCGTAGCCTTGGCGACACAGGGGCGACAAGACACTGATACTTGTTTGTCCGACGTAGTTTTAGCGAAGGCGAAACATCTCACCCCTCGGAAACTTTGGCACCAACAAAGTTTCCGAGGGGCTTTTCTTTTTTGTGGTGAGATATTGAACAGGCTCTTTTATGTTATAGTTTAAAAATACCCTTATGATAAATTTCAAAGAGTGGAAAAAAATTCATTTTATTGGAATTGGCGGCATCGGGATGTCTGCTATGGCGCGTATGATGCTTTCATCTAGTAAAACAGTAACCGGCTCTGATACAGAAGAAACACCAATTACTGACGGGCTTAAAGAAGAAGGAGTAAAAATTTTAATTGGACACGAAGAAGATCACATAACTCCTGACACGGACGCAGTATTATATACGATTGCGGTAAAGGATGATAACCCCGAACTTAAAAAAGCCCGCTCTTTAAACATTCCTACTTTTTCATACCCAGAAGCATTGGGGCTCATTTCTAAAGGTCTGTTTACGATTGCCGTCTCGGGGACGCACGGCAAGACAACAACCACCGCGATGATTGGTAAAATTCTTAAAGATGCTGATTACTCTCCCACTATTATTGTTGGAAGTATTCTAGTAGACGGGGGAACCAACTTTGTTTCTGGCACGAGCGATATTCTCATAGTTGAGGCATGCGAGTATAATCGGTCATTTTTACATTTGAATCCAAATATCTTAGTAATTACAAATATTGATAACGATCATCTTGATTATTACCGTGACCTACAAGACATCCAAAGCGCATTTAAAGAACTTGCGCAAAAAGTGCCTAAAGACGGATACATTGTCACAAATCCACATAATGCCTCCATTACTCCTGTTTTGGGTGAAGTAAACGGACAAGTTATTGACTATACCTCGCACAATATGACGGGTGTTCACCTTCGTGTGCCAGGAGAACACAACGTGTTAAATGCGCAAGCGGCTCTTGCTGTTGCAGAAGTACTCGGTACTAACTCCTCAACCTCCCTCAAGGCCTTGAACGAATTCAAGGGAACATGGCGTAGATTTGAATATAAAGGAAAAATAAAAAACGATGCTTTGATCTATGATGATTATGCGCACCACCCGGTTGAAATAAAGGCAACGCTCAAAGCTGCGCGAGAATCTTTTCCTAACAAAAGACTGACCGTTATTTTCCAGCCGCATCTATATAGCAGGACTAAATTACTGCTTGATGAATTTGCCGTAAGTTTTTCTGACGCAGACAGAGTGATTATTGCTCCTATTTATGCCGCTCGCGAAGATAAAATTCCTGACATCAATTCAGAAATACTTGCCGAAAAAATTAAAGCGTATAACCCAAACACCATCGCCCTAAATACCTTTCAAGAGATACAGGAACACATGATAGAACACGCCAAAAAAGATGATGTCATTTTCACCATCGGCGCAGGCGATATATATAAAGTCGCCGAGCAACTAACGACGTAGAGCGAGAGCAAGTGGACGGAAAAGGTCTGACCTTAAAGAAGTTCAACCTTTCCCATTTATTAACGACGTAGAGCGAGCGCAATGAGAAAACGGAGCGAAGTCGAGTCTGACTCGGCAAAGCGGAATTTTCTCATTACCGAGCCGAGGAGTTAATACAGGATGCAGTGCTTTTATAATACCTCGTGGCTCTGCCCCGAGGATCCTCTATTTACTTTCGCACAAAATTCAGAAATTTTGCCTCGAAACGAGATTGTGAACGGGTTCTCATAAATTCTTTAGCTTTTTATATATTTCAACCATAGCAAGAGTGTCTAATGCGCAATATTTCAGTAAGTTATTTTTAGTCTTTTCTATATCTGCATCAGGGATGTTTCCCTTGATCATTTTCTCCCATTCGCTGAGCGCCATTGTTCCATCTTGAACATCAAGAGTTTTGTATGACAACTCAGGAACAAGCACAGGAAGAACCGCTTTTATTGAAGCACTTCCTTTAAAATCCGGGTGTGCATAGTCTTTCTTGAACACTTTCATTAGATCAAAGATTCTACTATTTAAATCCTCAATGAATGTCTTGTCTTCTGGATGTAATTCCGCTAATTCTGCATTTTTACCTTTCTCAAAACTTTCATACCAAACAACAATACTTCCGACAGAACCTATGTTTGTTTTTAGCGTATCTAAGAGTTCTCTTGTCGCGCCTTCTAGTTTGCCTGCTAAATATTCAAAATGATTTAGTGTGCCATCTTCTTGCAGTACGTGTAGCGAAACCTGAAACACTACTTGCTGATTTGCTTTGTAACCATTGAGTAGCGGTACCGGTGATCCATAAGTCTCGTAGTCAAGAAAATATATTGGAAATACCAACTCAGATAGAGTTTGTTCTATTGATTCTTTGCCAATAATCGGTTTGTTTAATTTTTGTAAGCTGACCTTGTCGCCTTGTATGTCCGTCAAGTCAAAGTGATCAGGTATGTCTTCTATGTTTAGTATTCCGTCTGCCAAAAGTAATTTTAGTTTATTTCCAGTAACAATATTATGCACTGAATACTCTGGCACTTGTGGATTAAATTTAAAGAAACAATCACACCTCTGACCATGACTCTTATATAAACATTCACATCCTTCCAAAGAAACATCATCTTTAGAAAGAAGATCTAGAGCGCTTTTTATCTCATAACGAACCAATTCTTTTTGTTCAGAAACTTGATCGCTGAGATTTTCAAGTATGAAAAGATTATTAATGTCTACGTCCCCGCTTCTTCTGTATTCTCTGTTTATGTATACGATATAGCTATCTCCAAAATCAACTTTTGAATCTTCTAAAACAATGGTCTGAAATATAAGGTCTTTAACATGATTATGTTTTATGTCGGTCTTTATTTCTGAACTTGCTTTTACTTCATACAAATCCCACTTTTTTGTATCTTTATTGAAGTTAAGGATGTCAACTTTAGCAAAGAGTCCATCTTCTGTTTCAAATGTAGCCTGAAAGATCGGTTTATCTTCTTTAAGTAATTCTTTTGTTCTAGAAATGAGAGATTCTTTATTTCCAGAAAGAAAGACTCCACCCGGAAAAAGCTTTTGGACATGAGACTCTACTTCGTATCCGTCCTTAATTAGTTTCTGTAAGAACAATGAAAACTCACCAGCAGTATATTCATCTGGTTTTCTCTTTTTTAACCATAAACATTTGTTACACAGTAGATATTCCTTAAAATCTGTCTTAGTTAGTATCATTGATTGTTATTTCTGCGTTAAACGGGGGACAGTGGCTATTGATTTCTAACACTACACCAAAAACGTCTATATTTAAAGGTTTGTCTTGTTCCAATTTCAACGGCTCAATCCCGCTTCTGGCGGGATTGAGCCGTTGGCCAAAGGATTCCGCTTTTCTTGATAAAAACTACTTTTTTTTAATCGGAACAACAAAAAGAGCGATGAAGTAAGCGATAAGTCTCGGAACCACTTCGGTAAAGATAACAACAAGTATCCACAACAGCCGGATGATTGTCGGGTCAACGTCAAAATATTCTCCTACACCACCAATAATTCCAGCAAATATTTTATTGCTATTACTACGATAAAGACGTTTGTGTGCCATTAATTAATCATTCCACTATCCTTCGCAAAAATCAAGTTTTTGTTTTCAGTATTTATTGAGGCGTTTAATAGATGATAAAAAATAGAATAAAAAATGTCACCGGCTTTCACCGACGACAAGGCTTTTCGCCATGGGCTTATTCGTGCGAATAAGCCCATAGATTTAGAATTAAGTGTGATATTTGACTACTAAGTCATTCACACAAAAACAAGAAACAGCGCTAAAGCCAAAATGCTGATACCCACGACATATACCAAATAGAAAATCATTTTGTCAGACTTGATAGTCTTTTTTCTCTCAAGGTACTTAAACCCAAATGGAGCAAGGGTGGTAATGATTCCTATAGATATAATTATGTAGACAAATTCTATCGCTATTATTTCTGTCGACGTCTTGTTCACCTCGTTTTTGGTCAATTTATCAGGATTCGTAATTCTAATGCCAATTATACTCCACGTGAATAGAGTTGTCAAGTGACAATGTCAAAAAAATGAACGACTCAACACGTTGATTGGGATATGGGGGCATTATAGACAGTCATGATTGTTTTTACGACATAGCTCCGGCGGTTCGATTCCTACGTAAGCAAAAGTTTTGCTTGCTCGTGGGTTCAAAGCAAATTTCAAAAACAAAAAATCACCAAGAAGTGATTTTTTGTTAAGAAATTTAAGCTTTGACCCCACGGGGAATCGAACCCCGATTTTAAGCTTGAAAAGCTTACGTCCTGACCGTTAGACGATGGGGCCATAAAGACGGCGACAGAAAAAGCATAACACATTTTGCGCAAAACACAAAAAATGATAAGCTGTGAAACAGGGAGGGTTGGCAGAGTTGGTCTAATGCGCCGCACTCGAAATGCGGTGGGGGCAACCCCTCAGAGGTTCGAATCCTCTACCCTCCGCCAATTTTCACTTTCGCCCGAAACGGCAGAATGTGGAGTGTCGCAAAGCGACACAGAATGCCAAGAACGCGCTACGCGCCAAGGTTTTTTCAAGTTCACGGCGAGCGTGCGCTCGGCGATGTGGAAGTTCGAACCAATCTTTTTGAGAAAATCCCGAATCCTTTCGGGATTTTCTTGTAAAGCGATTTTCTCGGCTTGGTTGGTGGCTTTTAGAAAACGAATCAAAGGTTCGA